>JAEIGA010000130.1_pt1 | contig 102629 bp, 89 predicted proteins | sample 9270691 | NCBI WGS metagenome assembly JAEIGA01 (sample SAMN17057246, study PRJNA624740) | gut metagenome | biome: biome; isolation source: fecal sample | host: Bos grunniens | place: China: Xizang | collected 2019 | reverse complement strand
TTTACCATTTACAACATTATAAGTTTTATCTCCAATTGTAACCTTACCATTTACAACATTATAAGTAACTGTTATATTACCATTTTCAACGATATAAGTTTTACCATTAATAGTAACCTTACCATCTACAACATTATAAGTAACTGTTATATTACCATTTTCAACAATATAAGTTTTACCATTAATAGTAACCTTACCATTTACAACATTATAAGTAACTGTTATATTACCATCTACAACATTATAAGTTTTATCTCCAATTGTAACCTTACCATTTACAACATTATAAGTTTTATCTCCAATTGTAACCTTACCATTTACAACATTATAAGTAACTGTTATATTACCATTTTCAACGATATAAGTATTATCTCCAATTGTAACATTACCACCTACAACATTATAAGTTTTACCTCCAATTGTAACTTTACCATTATTAACAGTATAAATATTTTCATCAATTATGACTTTATTATTTAGTATACCATAAGTCACATGGATATTATTATTTTCAACATTATAAATAGTTTTATTTATTGATATTTGACGTGTTATTTTATCTTCGTCATTATTAAAAAATAATTGTTCATCATAAATCAAACTATCAAAACTTAATTTACCATATAATTCTCCTTTTATTATTTCATCATCATTTTTTGTTATTTCATTATAATCATCACCTAAATCATATTTTTCATAAAATATACTATGGTCTGGCATAATTAAAGATATTGTTTTAGTCATTTGATTATCAAATGCATCATACACAGTAATTTTATACTCACCATTTTCAAGTTGTTTTACTACATTATTTACAGTATAACTAGATAATGTTATTTTTTTATCAGTTTGATTTCTTAACTTAAACATTAAATCATTCGTGTTATTATTGTAAAACTCCAATCTATATGGCATTTTTATACCATAAAATTCAAAATCAATACTAGAACCTTTTGGATTTGGTGTAATATAATCGCCACAAGTTGGTTTAGGATTTGTTTTATAATAAATTACAAATGGTCTTTTATCTTTATAATAACATTTTGAATAAAATAAACGATTAAATTTATCAATAGAAGTGTTACCTTCATTTAAACCAAAATAAAAATAAAAAGAATTATTATATAATGGGATATAACCATTATAATTTCTAATTACATCACCATATCTAAATGACACATATTCATTATCTTTTATATCATTAGTTTGATTTTGAGTATAACTTAAAGCATAACTTTTCATATGACCATCAAAATCATTTAAATACTTATACTTTAAATCATAACGATTATAAGTAGTAGATTCATCGACTATCATTTTAGTTAATCCATTATGATTTAACGATGCAAACATAGAACGTGTTTCATCATCCATAATTTCATAACGAGTAATTAATCCATCTGCTTTAATTTCTACACCATCTCTTAATTTACCACTTTTAATTATATTATTAGAAAAAGTAGAATCTAAACTTACACCTAATTCACTAAGTCTATGCAAATTAACACAAGTTTTATGAATTGTTTTAATAGTATTACAAGTTAAATCCAAAAATAAACCTTTTGAATATTTAGGTTTATCTTTTTCTCCATTATTCATCCAGTCCATACCACTTATTTCAAGAGTACCATTTTTATAATCTTCATCGTCCTCTCCATCCATTAATGCATTAATGTATGGTAAATTAGATGTTGTTGATGGTAAGTTAATATATGGTTTTGGTAAACCATCAATATCACAATCATTTAAACTACCCAATAAAATAATATCTGTTGAGTATAAACGATAAAAGTCTTGTTTTCCGTTTTTTGTTTTTACTAATCCTGGAGTATAATAATATATATTTTGCCCTAATCTATTAGTGTATTCTTTAATTATACCATAAATAATATTTACACTACTTTTCTCTTTATGATAAGTGTTGTTATTAGTAACATTTGCTTCATATCTATCATTTGTACTATACACACAAGTATCATATATTCTTAATTTTCTATTTTCTACATCACAATCGCAAAACTTATTTTTACCTTTAAATTTAATTAAACCAAATAAAAAGCTTCTTTTCTTTGTTTTTTTCCAAAACCATAATGGATAGTATAAAACACCATTAACCCAATCATTATAAAAATCCAAATTAATGATTTGGTATTCTTGTGCCAATTGTTGCTCAACCATATCTTTAATAACATTAACATCTGTTTCTGTTTTCTCAGTAGTTGGCATGCAAATATTACATTTAGTATCATTAGCAGCTTCACAATTTGGGAAATAATCTTTATCATTATTATCGCTAACAATACCTCTATCTATTTTAATACATTTAAGTCCTAATTTTTTACATAAAAATGCAAATGGTGTAAAACTTGGAGCGCAAATTTTTCGGTCAATAATATGCTTAATGTAAATTCTAATACAAATTGTATTTGTATTAAAACATGCAACTGCCCCAATTATACCATTTATTCTAGCCACAATGTTAATTATTAACGTTGTAATCATGCATAATAAACGATATGTTAATGTAATTTTAAATCTGCCATGATTAAATGGGAATGGATTTAAATTATCACTATAATTTACAGATTTAATTGCGCTGTATTTCTTTGTATTAACAAAATCATTTCTTTGGATTCTAGGTATATAATTTTTTACGGTATATACCTTATTCCAAAATAAATCCCTAAAATCCTCATCTCTAGTAGAACTACCAAATTCATAACACAATTCATAATCATTTGCATTATCAATTTGTGGTTTAGTACTATTATTTAACTTAAAGTTATTAGGAATTAGATATTTTGCCCTATGTCTAGAAATACCTTCACTACTAGTTTCTTGCATACTAATTCTAAATCTAACAGATGTTCTAGTAGCAATACCTTTATTAGGATTATCAGTTGGGATAATATTACCAAATTCATCAGTACAAACATAGTCTAAGTTCATTGGAATTTGATAACACCACACACCATTTCCATCGATAAGTCTATTACCTTGAATAGGGAATTCTTCAATACTACCATCAACAGTTTTACGAATCATTTCAATAGTACCTTCACCAGTTACTAAATTACGATTCAAACCAGCTTCTTTTGAAGGATTACATTTATGATTAATACTGTTTGAATAGTTATCACTTACAATTGAACCAAAAAACACACAAGTAGGTTCAAATTTATATTGTATTTGGATATCACAACGAGTTATAGCAATTTCTTCCACATCGGTTTCACCCCAAAATGGATAAACATATACACTACTATTTTGAGAAAATAATTGTGTTAAAGCATCTAAATTTGTTGAATCTTTAAATTGTGAAGCATTATCAAATTGTTCAATATTATACCCTTTATAAACAAAATCTCTAGGTTTTTGTGATAAAACGCCTATATCAGATAAATCAATATCAACATGTACTTGATGATTACCTTTTGGCACACCAAATATCATATAGTCACCACTTTGATTTGTAACGGTAGTATATTTCCAATATTTTTCAAAAACTTCAATTACTGTTTCATTGTCTAATACTTTTCTTTTATTAGGAAAAGTACCAACTGCTTTATAGCATTCATCTTTTGATGAACTTGGTAAAAGGTTATATCTAATATTATTATCATCTTTATCTTGTAATGTCTTATAAGGATATAAATTAGAAATTTCACTTCTATTTTCATCTTCTTCATCTAATGGTATAAATACAGACACTTTGGCATTAGGTATACCAAACCCTTCATTGGCCAATACTCGACCAACTATAACGCCATAATTCGAAACATGTAATTGATATGTATTTTCTTGTCTTATTTTTAATGATAAAATTTCAAGAAAATCAATATCTTGTTTTAAATGAGCATGAACAACTTGGTCAGTTCCGACATTGGTTCTTATTCTATAACTTTTTTCCATTTATGATTTCCTTTAATAACTTTTTTATACTTAAAATGAATATATTAATTTTTATTATCACTTAAATTTTCCATTTCAGCAATTTTATTATCAATAAATTCATCTAGTTTTTCATGATTTTTATTTTTTTTGCTTAAAAATTTAATTGGCAAAGGGACAGAAGGACTTTCTTTAACAATTAAATTAAATAATAATGTTAACATAACAATAGGTACTAAAATAATTATGAAAATAGTAAGAAGAATGCCATTAAATATTTTAATAATACTATTTCCTAACATCCATAAGATTTTTAAAGTACCTTTCTTTTCAATTACTTGATTATTAGCATTTAAGCGTTCATCTAATTTTTTTGCAGTTTTACAATTACATCCCATAACAATATCTCATTTTATATAAATATAATAAATTAATTTATTTAAAAAATAAATTATTTATAAACAATTTTAAACAAAAAATCAATAACATTTTAAAATGTTTATAATATTTATTATAAAATAAAAAAATAATTAAAAAATATTTACACTATGTTACATTTAAGATTCTACCAAACAATAGAAGATTATCAAAAGGATTATAATGATCATAAAATCCCAAACAAATCAGTAATATATATAAATTTAGAAGACCGTGTTATATATTATGTATAAAAATAAAAAAAGAGGACTATGGTCCTCTTTTTTTGTTACATTAAATCTTTTAAATTATTATATTTTAAATCTTTCTCACTGATAATCATTTTATATTTTGGAATTTTCCAATCTATATTTAAATTATTATCTAATAAAAATATACCACTATCAGATTCTTTATTATAAAAATTATCACATTTATATTGAAAAATAGCAATATCACTTAACACAGAAAAACCATGCGCAAAACCTTTTGGAATAAACAATTGCTTATGGTTGTCTTCACTCAGTTCAATCGAAATGTGTTTTCCAAACGTTGGCGAATCTTTTCTAATATCAACAACAACATCAAGTACCTTACCTTTCACACATCTAACTAATTTACTTTGAGCATATGGTTGTTTTTGGAAATGTAACCCACGTACAACCCCATATGTTGACATACTTTCATTATCTTGCACAAAATTAACTGGATAAACCTTTTCATTAAATTCTTTTTGTGAATAACTTTCAAAAAAATATCCACGAGAATCTTTATATAATGTTGGTTCAATTATTACAACGCCTTCTATATCTGTTTTTATAACATTCATAAATTTAAAAATCTTTACCTTTATATAATATTCTTTGATTACTAGAACCTCTAAATTCTAGCGTTATATCTCTCAACTCATCAATATATCTACCATCAACTAATACATCTATATACTCTAAAATTTCACACATTCCCATTTCTAAAATTTCTTCTAAAGTATAACCGCTATATAACCACACATCTTTACTTTCGCCAAATTTACCCCTAAACATTTTAAGCAATTCTAAGACACTTTCATAGTTATCTAATGGATTTCCACCACTCAATGTTAATCCTTTAATATATGACTTAGAAATGGCGTTAAATAACGTTTCTTTTGCATTTTCATCAAATAATATTCCGCTATTAAAATCCCATGTATTTGGATTTTGACATTTTTTACAATGGCATTTACAACCCGAAACATATAAAGTACAACGAATGCCACTTCCGTTAGCAATATCACATTGATTTATTTCATGATAATTCATAAATAATATATTTTTATAAAATAAGTTGGTAAATAATTTATTATAATATCACTTACCAACTTATCAGTTATTTAATTAAAATTTATCTATGTGTTTTACACGATGACCAACTTCATCAATTTTACCATCATTAAATGCTGTCAAATAATCTCCAGTTATGTACCCTGTTACTCTACGTAATCTATGAATTTCTTTACTGCCACACATAGGACATACATCATTTATTTCATCTGTATAAGAACATGATGCACATCTATCAACTGGTATATTAATTGCAAAATAAGGAATATCCTTATCCATAGCATAATTAACAATTGTTTCTAAAGCATCTAAATTATTTTTTGTAGTACTTGGTAATTCAACATAAGTAATACAACCAGCCGAACTATAAGATGTTAATTGTGATTCAATATCAATCTTCTCAAATGGATTCAATTTCTTCCATACTGGAACATGCATTGAATTTGTAAAGAATTTTTTATCAGAAACATTTTCAATAACACCATATTTATCCTTAAATTTCTTTAAAGCAGTGTGACATAAAGTTTCTGCTGGCGTATTATATACCCCAAAATTCAATTTATATTTTTCTTTATATTCTTTACACTTTTTAGAAAATAAAGTATATATTTTTTTTGCTAATTCCATACCAATTTCGCTAGTATGGTCTTCTTTAATAATAATTTGCAATGTTTCTGCCAATCCAATATTACCAATTGCTAATGTTCCATGTTTTAATGCTGACCTAATGCCTTCTTCTTTAACATATCCAGCCATTGTATTATTTTCATACATAAAACTAGCTGCTTTTGGGGATTGACTACAAATCCATTCAAATCTTTCAATTAACATATCTTTTGCTTCTGAAATCTTCTTTTCTAACAATTTCATAAAACAATTAAAATGAATTGTTTCAAATTTTACACTTTTATCACTTAATTCATATTGTTTTAAAGCAACTTCTTTTGCTTGCATTGCTAATGTTGGCATTATGATAGTAACTGGACAAATATTACCTCTTCCATCTTTTAATTGGCCTAAACCATTGATATCCAACCCGTTTGCTGTACGGCAGCCCATTGTAGACATATAAGTTCTTGGGTCATTTTTATCATATCCTTCATTACCACTCCAATCACAGTTTACATAATTTGGATATAAACGTTGTGATGTTGATTTTAATGCTAATTTAAATAAATCATAATTTGGTTCTCCTTCTTTACGATTTACACCTTTCATTAATTGAAAAATGCCACATGGAAATATTGAAGTACGATGATACTCACCAGTTCCTTCAATACTACCTTCTAATAATGCTTTAATTACCATTCTACCTTCTGGTAAAGTACAAGTTCCATAATTAATAGAAGAAAATGGTAATTGGTTGCCACTTCTGCTCTGGAGGGTATTTAAGTTATGATATAACCCTTCAACCGCTTGTTTTAATTCTCTTTCAGTCATATCCATAGCATATTCATATACTTTAGGATATTTTAAATAAAATTCATCTTCAATACTTCTTTCAATTTTATCTTTACTAATTCCAATATTTAAAATATATTTTAAACCATCAATAAAATGTTTATAGAATGATTTTCTTACATATGGAATCATTGTCCAATCTAAGTGTGATGCACTTACACCCAATTATTCACATATTTCTATGTGCTCTGACTATATCTTAACGAGATAAATATCTCGCAAAACCTGTTTCAAACAACGTATCAATAGTTGCCTTACTCTGCCGATTCGCAGATAGTCGATACAGGATTATAATTATCAATATCAATAACTTTATTATTTAAAATCCATTGTTTATTTACCTTGATAATTATTTTCCCACGGTATTACCATATACAGCATCACTTGTACTTAGGCTTCACCGTTAGCATCTTTTTAAGATACCCCATTGATTAATGGAAAAGGTTTAACAGGCAGTATTACTCTACCAAATTGCTGTAAACTTTGTAATTGAAATAAAACAGCAACTAATTGAAAAGCTGTATTGATACTATTTGCTGGTCTTACATCAGTTTGTCTTGTTTTAAAACCATTTTTTAATAAATCATCGAAGGGGATAGTTAAACAATTATGCATCCCAATCGCATAACTATCCAAATCCGTTTAACTTAATACATTACTATATTAAACTGACTATCTCACCATCCTTTTAGGATGCCACGCACTTCGAGTAGTACTCATTTCTACCCTACAAGGTTACACTCATCACCTTTAGTCGATACACTTCTTTCAGTTTTTAATATTTTGAGACTTAATAATTTTTGATGTTTTTTAAATTTAGGTTTCCATTCCTTTTTAATAATTTGTTCAATTATTGTTCTTGATATACCAAATCTATCATGACAAAAATTAAACAACTTAGTATGACCTAAACATTCATATATTTTTTCTTCATTAAAAAAAACTTCATATAAATATGGGCAATTTTTATCCATCATTTTGTCATATGATTCTTTACTTAATTTTTTACCTAAATTGGCTAATCTTAATTTCTCAATTTCAGTTTTAGTTTTCACTCTATTAGTGTTGGCTTTTATAAGTTTATCCTTATGGTCTTGAGTTAATTTTTTACCTAAATTAATTTCCCTAAGTTTTCTTTTAACTTCTTCTGTATGGGTTTTACCCCACATAGGATTTTTTTCACCAACTCTACTTTTAGCAAAATCACTTAATTTTTTACTTCTTACTGGATTATCATAATTACCAGTATTACCACCACAGCCACCTTCATGTAAATTAGCCTTTGCTTGCCCTTTTTCTTTATATTCTTTAATTAGTTTTTTTTCTAATTCAAATGCATCATTTTCTGTTAGATTACCTTTGAATATTTTTACGTCTACATTTTCTTTTTCTTTATTTAATATATTCTTAAAGTATTCATTCCTATGAATTTTACGTTCTAAGAATCTATTTCCTTTACCTTTTCCTATATAAAATACCTCATCTGTATTTTTATAGTACCAAAAATATACATAAAAATTATTCATATCTCAATTTTATTAAAAACTTAGTTTAGCACGGTATTGCTTGCTATCTACTAAATATAGACCGTAAGTTCTCTTAGTCAGCGTATTCGTGGTTGATTCATTTCCCCTTATTTAACTGATACCGTTAGCAGATTTGCATATATATAAATATTACAATATTTTAAATTTATGCACCCCCACACCACACGAGTCATGTGTTCACGCAGTTTTCAATAAATCATTACTGATTTATGCCACAATTTTTAACTTATGGATATAAATTTCATTATTTAAATGGTTATTTCTAGATTTTCTAGACATACAGTGTTTTAATGCAAAATCTTTTGTAACAACTCTAGTTGCTTCTCCCATTCTACCGCCAAAAGAGTATTCATCAACATTAGCATTTTGGTTTTCAACATCCATTGCTAATAATTTTTTTCTAACATCTTTTGTTAATTTATCATTAGTTTCTCTAATAATTTTGTGATTATATCGATAAATGATATAACACTTTGCGATTTCTGGACAATTTTTCATTAATACATCTTCAACAGCGTCTTGAATCTCTTCCACATGCACCGTAACATCTTGATTTTCATCATACAAGTCATAAACTTGTTTCCAAACCACCTCACTGAGTTCACATCCACAAGACTTAAATGCTTGATTTATAGCATTTTTAATCTTATCATATTGAAACAGTTCGGTTGTATTGTCTCGCTTTACAACATACATAAATAAACTGTTTTTTTAATTAATTTTATTATTTTAACATTAATGTTTAAATAAATATATATAATAATTTAAATTATCTCAGCATAAAATTAACAAAAAATGGTTATCTTAAGCAAACTTAATGATAACCAATTAATTGTATTATTAAAAAAAATTAAAGTTTTTTCTTAATTTTTGTTTTGTTATAAATTTCGGCAGTTAATGCGGCTCTAGCTTCTACTGAATTTCTATTATATTCAATCATATTATCAAATTCATCTACATGGTCTGTACTAATTATACATGTACCATTATTAAATTCAACATTATTAAATACTTTACCACTTTTACCTGCTCTATTTTTTAATAAGGCTATCGTTGCTTTATTAGATTCAATATCTTCCATTGTTCTAGCAATAGATATAACAATATGAGCAATTTGTATCTTTTTAAATGAACCACCAGCTTTATCCATTGTAACTAATTCCATATTTACAGAATCTCTTGTTCCTTGTGTTGGAATCCAAATACCAATGTTCAATTCAGCTGCCATTGATTCAAATTTTCTCATTGTTTTACCTTCTTTTTCCCATTCATTTGAAGTTGTACCATCACCAACATGATTAAGGCATTCAAAATAATCAATAATAACCAAATCAGGTTTAAAACCATTATTAATCATGTTTTTTAAAAATCTTTCAATTTTTGATGCAGTATATTCTCCAGATGGGAATTTAACAATTCTAAGATTATTATTTAATAAATCTTTTTCTTCATATTTTTCAATTTGTTCTTTTACTTGTTCAATAATATCTGGTTTTGACAAATCTTTTGCTTCAATTCCAGTAATACGACCTAAATGCTTTCTTTGTATTTGTTTAATTCTATCCTCAAATACAATTTGAACAACCTTATATCCTTGATAATTATTTGCTTCACATTTATAAACCGCTGCATGTGATGCCATTGCTGTAGTCATTGACGTTTTTCCAAACGAACTGCTTCCAATAATAACACCTAATTCACCTTTACCTAATCCACCTTCTAAAGATTCATCTAATTTTCCAATTCCAGTCGGTATTGGAGTTCTATAGTCATCTGAAAGTGTCTCTCCGATATCATCGAACACAGCAAAACCATAATTTTCTCTTGTTCCTTTATTTAGAGCATCATTAAGTAATTCAACACATTTATTATACTTATTAATATCACCATTACTTGCAATTCTTAATATTTCATTTGCAGTTCTAACAATATTTTGTTGTTTAAAAAATTTTTCAGCAAGTTCTTTAATATAATCATGTCCCTCAATAGTTGTTTGTTGAATTCTTTGAATTAATCCCAAATAGCGTTCTCTTTCTATATTGTCATATGCCTTTTCATTTAAGGCAATGCCCATAATTGAATATGATGGCACTGCCTCTTTTGTTTCATAATATTCTTTCATTACGCCTACATATGTTTTTAACATAGGGTCAGTGAACATGTTTTGGTCAACAATACAACTAATATCTTTAAAAAATTCTTTATCTTCCATAAATGTGTGGACTAATTTAAATTGAAAGTCCTCACCTAGATATCCTAAATTAGTTTTCTCAGATTTAGTCATATTTATTATCGAAAATTAAAATAAATTTGCAAAATACTTCTTTGTCTTCTTTTCGTATTGTTTTTCCCACTTTTTAAACAACTTAGCATTATGTTCTTCAATAGAACACTTATATTCCTTTTTACCATAAGTGTCTTCTAACACATAATCACTTGTTTTCTTAAAACCATTTTCTCTTGGTGAACATGCTTCACAAATCATTTTTGTAATTGCAATAAGCAAATCGGGTTTATCAATGATTTGGGCTCTCAATATATAATGCTCAATTGACAATCTATCTTTATTTTCCTCAAAGAAAGTCTCTTTATCAAAAGATAAAGTCTGACCTGTTCTAGTAAGAACCTTTACGGTCTTATTTGCAATATCAACCTTTTCACGAACTGACTTAGGATATCCTCTACCATCCCAAATATGACTAATTACTTCCTTTTTATTATCAGTAACTACAAATTTGAATGTGCATTCCCAAGGTTCAATCAACGGTTCATGAAATTCACTATTAACATCAGTTTCATCATAACAATACCATGTATAAACACGACTCTTCGACTTCAAATCATCGTCAATCATTCTAACAATTTCTGAAACTTTGTCTTTAAAGTTCAGTGATTGCATACTACCATCAATATAGTTATTAATTTTAAAATTTCTCTTACAAATTAAATTGTTGTTTACATACAACGCGAATTCAAATCGTTCTTCACGATATTCTTTTTGTTCTTTTACTTCCATTTTATAAAATTTTTAAGTTAAACAATAAAAAAAATTAACATATTTTAACATTACAAAAATATATAATAAAAAATTAAAAACAAAATGTTTTAACAGGATTTTTTAAAAAAATTTTTTTCATTTTCTATTAAACCATTAAAAGTAGAGAAAAAACTACTAAAAACATTAAAATCTAATAAATCAATCATATCATTTTCTTGTATAATTGAATATAAATTTTTAAAATCTCTACCTTCTGGGTCTAATGGAGCATACATCATTTCATCAAGACCTATAATTGCTTCTTCAGTTAATAACGGATTATTTAAATCAATAATTTTTTTATTAATTTCAAAAATATCAGTACCTTGACATCCATTTGTTACTCTATTAATAATATTCTCTGTCGATTTTAATGGTTTTAACTTCTTAGACGCTCTCTCTTCGATTAATTTATGTGACATGTCTATTATATCATCCAAAGATAATTTCTTTGTCTTAGCGTCTGGAAATAGTTCAAAAAAGGTTTTTTCACCCAACCCTTTAATGCCTTTAATATTATCAGAAACATCACCACAAATAACCTTTTTAAGCATTACATTTTCATGTGTATATCCAATATATTGTATATGATTTTGTGGGGTTATATATTTTTTTAATTGTGTAACATAAACACATATATCATCAGCTATCAATTGCGTTAAATCTCTATCCCCACTAACTATTACAATTTTTTCATTTGGTTTTTTATGTTTACAATAATATGCAATTAGGTCATCTCCTTCAACATAATCAAAAATCAGTTGTCGGCAAAACAATTCTTCAAAACACTTAAAAAGAATTTCTCTTTGTCTTTGAAAATTTGCATCTTCATCTTCTATTTTCTTTTTTTCAGAATTATTTTTTGAATACTTTAATACTTTTTTACAATAATCATTAATTGCTTTATCATATTCAGAACCATTATAATTTTTATCTCGATTTGCTTTATAATCTTTATATATATCATATCTTAATTGACCAGATTGGTCTCCATCAAACATTATATATACATGGTTGAAATTTTTTCTTTGCAATTGCATTTTTATTTGTAATAAAGTTTGAAAAACCATGCCATATTCTTCGCCTTTTCCATTTACTCTTTTATCAACTAAAGACATTTTCATTACACTATTACCATCAACTAACAATGTATAAATTGGTTTTTCATCACTAACATTATTTGCTTCTTTAATAACTTTTTTAATAACTTGCTTCATATTAACATTAACAAAATTCCGTTGAACTAGAGAATCTTAAACCGTCTGAATAAAATTCATGTAATTCAACCTTATATTCTTTTAAATTAAATGGTACTACTTCATCTAATATCATAAAAGGTAACATTGGTTCTGATTCATAATACTTTTTATTATTTACCATGTTAACATTAGAATCTACCATATACCAAAAATCTTCTATTGGTATTTTATTACCATATTCATCAATTATATCATATTTCATTAAAAAATTATTAATACTTTTTCTATTTAAGTCATAATACTTAAAATTATTATAATTAAATAGAAATTGCCATCCACAACTTTGTTTACCAATATGTATTTTTGAACAATTTTCATTAATATATTCAACTAATTCATCATATTTTTCTTCTTCTAATAATTTTATTGCATTATTCTTATTAGTTTTATTTAATTTTCTACAAGCATAATAATTTGTTCCCATTTTATTTTAATTTTAACCAAAAATATATAAAATATTTCAAAAAAACAACCAGAATATATAAAAAATAGCGTAGTTTTTTTACTACGCTATTTTAACAAACAATATAATTTATATTTATTGATTTATTCCATTGAAATATCCTCAGTTTCAACAAATTCGAGGTCTGTTTCTGAAATACTAGTGTTTTTATCGTGACAAGTTGATGATAATAATTTATCAATTAAAACTTTAGCATAAGTCTTTTTATAAGCATCAATATCATCTAATGAGCACAAACCATTATGAACACATGCAAATTCACCTTCATATGTTAAATTATATGGACTAGGTAATTGATTTTTAGTAACTTTCATCTTACTAATAACACCATAATTATAAGTTTCACCTTTTGCTGTTGCTGATAAACGTTTTGTAGCTGCCTTTGAAATGCCACCCAAGTGTATAATTAATCTAGATGAATAGAAGAATGACTTACCACCCTTTAATTCAATTGAAGCAGCTCCTCCCATTGCATTCATTGCATCATTCCAAATTTTATTGACGCAAACAAAAGTATTACTATATGGATTACTAACCCTTCTAGATGAAGGAATTCTATTATTTAATATGACATTAAATGCAGTTGATAACGCACCAGCATCAAACATATTATTACCACTTTTACTAGAATAACTTCTAAATGATGGTAATGAACCTACTGAGTCCCAAATGAAACAAATTGGTTGTTGAATTTTACCTTCATCTTGTAAATCCAATATTTCATTAATAGAATATGCAATATCTTCAATTACAGCAACTTTTCGTTTTGTTTTTGTTTGCTTACCAGTAGAATAATCATTATTTCCATATTGTTCTGCCAACAAAGTACTATCATAGTATATGAAATCACCTTCATAATCAATAATTTGTTGTTCAGTCATAATACTAATTTCACCAGTTTCTTCATCAACATATTCTACTTCTACTTCACCATAAATTGGTGTTGCTTTCATTCCACAATCAATAGCATAACTAAAATCAAAGTTATTTTCTGTTTCATAAATGACTGGTAATATACCATTATTAATACAAGATGCTATCAAACAATTCTTTAATGTTGATTTACCAGTATTTGACCATCCAGTAATAATTGACATATATCCCATTGGGAATCCTGGCAATTTTAATGCTTGTTCAAATGCTTTTGGCATTTGAATAAATTCCATTGGCTTATCAGCACTAGATTTACTTAAATCATCTGGACTTTTACCAACTAATCTTAATTGTGATTTAATATCACTAATACTTGGTTTTACATTCACATTATCTTTCTTTCTTATCGCTTGTTTCATAACATTTCTTTATTATACTCATTATTTTTTTGTTCTTGGACTAATTTATTCCAACATTTTCGGCACATAGTCTTATACATTTCTTCACCGCCAACCATTATTTGATTTCCATTTAATATGACATTTCCATTTTTGTCAATTCTTGCGTTTATTGATGTTTTTTTACCACATTCACAAGTTGATTTAATTTCTTCAATATCATCTGATAATTCAAATAATCTTTTTGATGCTGGAAATAATTTAGATTGAAAATCTGTTCTTAATCCAAAACACATAACATTTACATCAAGTAAATCAACAATTTTTGCCAAATCATCCACTTGTTCTTCTTCTAAGAATTGGCATTCATCTACTAATATCCAATCAACAGGTGTTGTTTGTGTACAATTTTTTACTGATTCATAAATATCATCTTCATCATCAATCAATATGCATTCCCTTTTTAAACCAATTCGAGAAGTTATAAAATCACCTGGATTTCTAGTATCTTTTGATGGTTTCATTATTAGGAATGGTATTGATTTTTCTTCAAAATTATAAGCAGTTGTCAATAATCTTAATGATTTACCGCTATTCATTGTTGCATAATAAAAATATAATTTTGCCATTATACATACACAAATTATTTTTTTATTTTAAAATGGTAAATCATCATCATCAGTTTCAACTAAAATTGGACTAACTACTTGTGGTTGTTCATTAATAGTAGAAACTTCAGCATTAAATGTTGATAAATCCTTTACTTGCATTGTATTTGCTTGTTGAGCATTTTTTTGTTCTTCAATACTCTTATTTTTATCAACATAAGTACCCTTTACCTTGTCATACACTGGTATACCACCTTCAACAATAACTGACATATAATCATAAGATTTTGTTACATATATATCACTCCATAACTTAGAATCATTTATCCATTCCATTGCTTGGTTTTCATTTTCAGACAATGGTGTTTTATCATAATCATCAGTAATACTTACTTCTGTTTTACCTAATGCATTTCTAGTTAATGTTAGTGTAAGGTCATTACCCTCATTAAGGTCAAAAATATTATGATATTTTCCTTTTTCTTGAGCACTAATAAATCTTTGTTCAAAAAGATTTATGATTTTATCATAAACGCCATTTTTGTTCTTTGATGAATTAAATAACCAGAATTTAACACCATCTTCTTCATGTCCTCTTTCGATACATCTTACAACCCACATATCTCTTGCCATATTAGCATATTCAATTTCAAGATATTGTTTCTTTTCAGCTTCGCTAATTGCTGCGAGTCTAAGTTTTTTTGCCTCTTCAGCAACTTCACAAAATGGGCAAGAATTACCACCATGATTATTTTTAATTGGACATGGGAACTTTTTCCATCCACTTTGTGCAACTTCTTTATTCACGCGAACTTGATGCATGTGAACCTTATGGAAAGGAGATGTTTCTGTTGATGAAAAAGGTAATAATCTAATCGTAATTGATTTCTTACTTTCATTTGGTGCTAATCTAGCTTGTAAATAATTTTTTTCACTAAATGTTACTTGAGGTTTTTTAATTACCACTTCTTGTTGTTCTTTTTGTTCAAGAACATCTTCCACTTTAATATTCAAATCAATCATAATAAAAATTTATTTATAAAATTATATTTACTTAAATTAACAATACAAAAATATATAAAATATTCCAGAAAAACAAAAATAAGCACTAACTATTTTTCCAGTTAATGCTTATTTTTTATATTAAAATTAATAACCAAAAATCTTCTTTAAATCTTGTTGCATATCATCATCAACAAAGAATGAATCTGCGATTTCTCTTTCATCAAAATCATCAACATCATTGTTTGTTATCTGATATTCTTGTGTTGTTGGTTCTTCATTATTAGAAAACCCACTATAATTACTATTTGGGTCTCCACCTTTTTCTGCCCAATAATCTTTAGGACTTACATTAAATGGATATGAATCTAGTGACCTAAGATTGAGTTTTTCTGTCTGTGTTGGATTTCTTTTCTCAAACTCAGCTTTAAATTTTTCAATTTCTTGATTATTATTAGTAATCATTTTTTCCATATTACCAAGCATACTCATTAAAGACTCGATTTTTGAACTCATATCGCCAAGGTCTTGACCAACAACATTAACTTTGTCGTTCATTTTTTCTTGTGCGCTAGTTAACTCTTCAACATCTATAACTTCTTCGTCTTCTCCAGTCATTTCGTCTTCCATTGGTGGCATTTCATTACTCATATCACCAACACTATCATCCATTGGTGGCATTTCATTACCCATATCTTGGTCTTGTTGTGGCATTTGATTTTGGTCTCCACCCATGTCTGCTTGCATGTCACCACCGTTCATTTCAGCACCATCTTGTGGCATTTCACCATCCATTGGTGGCATATCTTGTTGACCACCATCTTGTGGCATTTCATCCATGTTTTCATCGTCACCTTCTTCTTCAAGTGTTTGTGGAACATATGACCATTCACAAAGTCTCATGAACTGTTTTTGTGCTTCAGCAAATTTCTTATCTTTTAATAATTCTTTTTTCATATTGTTTATTAATCTTTCAACAATTCTCTATTATCTTCTGTTAAAATTGTAACTGAACTTTCAGTTCTTTCAATAAGTCCTTTTTCTTTTTTAACTTTTTTGACTTTTGGTTCACTACCTAATACAGCATTAGCTAATTCAATTTTTTCTTTCGTATCCATAACTTCTTCAATTTTTTCTTCTTCAACAATTATAACTTCTGCCATTGTTTCATTATTAACAACTTCTTCAATAACATTTTCAAACACTTCTTGGATAACTTCCTCTTTAACTATTTCTGGAGTAATTTCTTCTTTAATAGTTTTTTGTTGACTTTTTTTTGTTGGATTTGAAACACTTTCTTGTTTAATGTCAATAGTTTTAGAGTCAAATTGTTGATTATTAATTATATTTTTAGAAAAATTATAATGTTTAACTCTTTTTATAAAAAATCTACCCATAATTATCTTACTTTATTAATAAATATCAATAGATTAAAAAATAAGTGATGAAATATCATTAACTTGTTTAATATCATCAATTAATAATTCACCTCTAGTTAAAATAATTATTTTATCTTTATAAAAATCCCAATTAACAGAATATGATTTATTTTCATCTGCATTTTTACCATTAATCATTTTATTTAATGCATTAATTGAAAATAAACAACCATTTTTAACATGCATTACGGTTGAATATCTAATTTTTGACAAATATTTCTCTTTGTTATAAGTCTTAAATGTAACTAAATATTCAAAAATATTTGATTTAACATTATAAATTCTAATTTTTTTAATATCTATATTTAATTTAACTTTTAAATATTCTAAAAATGTCAATATTTTTTCTTTTTTTACAAATGTCCCTATTAATACGCTTTTATTCATTGCGCAAATCATATATTTTCATGAAATATGGAATTACATATTTCTTATTATTAATTAATTTCTTAATATTATTATCAATAAAATAATCATTATAAGAAATTTTAACATGACTATTGCTTTTTAACATTTTTAGTATTTTATCCTTATTAATACCACAGTATTCACTTATTTCTAACGAAAAACCAAATACAATATCGTTATAATAACAATATATCATATTATTACTAATATAAATATACTTTAATATATCATTATTTAACAATTTTAGCATATTTTTACACTTATTCTTAGTTAAAGTTAACATATTAATATATTTATAACTTATATTATTTATGTTTTCTTCTAATATATAATTATAAAAATCTAAAATATCTTTTTCATAATCAATTCTTCGTTCAGTTTTACTATAAGTCCAAAATATGTTCTTATCTATATTTTTATTTAAGATTGAAAAACCACCCTTAAATTTTTTTGCCTCATCTAAACCAATAATTAGGATTGGTTTTGTTAAATCATTAACTTCTTCATAAGAATTAACAATCTTAACAAAACCAACCATATCTTTTATTTTATTTTTTGAAACAATATAGCCTAATACTTTCATATTTTATGTTTTTATACAAAAATACTAAAAAAATATAAAAAAAACAATTAAGCATTGTTATTATTTGGTATGTACCTATATATTTCATATGGTATACCAGCTGCTTTATAACCACAAATTGACTTAAATGCTTTATCTGAATACCACATTTTTGTATTTGCATTATAAATTTGAATATGACCATGAACATGGTCTTTTGATGATGCTGCAACAGAAATATCACCGCTTTCTAATGCAAAAGTACTACCGTCATGATTATTACCTTCAGCAACTTTGGTGAAACCCCATACTGGTAAATGTTTTTTATATACACATGCTGAATTGGGTCTTGTATCAGCAGACATACCAGCATGTTCCATAGCAATTCTAACATATTTAGCGCATTGACCGCCATCTTCACCATTTGATTTTATATGGGAAACTACATAAGAAACCATATCACTTACGCTAAAACCATTAGGAGAAATTTTTGGTGGTACTGGGTCCAATTTGTTTGCTAAATCATTAGTAAACGAATCCCAAGAATATTTTGAATCAATTTTCCCACTAGTATCAAAACCTCCATCATACCCCATTTTACAATTATCAACATTAATTTTGTTCATTATATTGATAATTTTATTTTCCCAACCTGAAGTTAACATAACTTGATTAAAATTAAAGCATTCGCCTTTAAAGTTGTTTTCATTTAAGTTAGAACCATACCTTTTTTTAATTGACACATAGAATAACTCATTACAACCCTCTAAAAAAGCTCCATTATCATCAAATATCAAATTGCACGGTGTATTAATATCGTTTTGTGTTGATATAAATACTCTCCTTTTATCAAGATTACTTAAATTAACTTTAATTCTAATTTTAGTTGGCAACTCTGTTGTACTTTTATCAACAACCCAAATCAAATCTTGAACATATTTTGAATATGTATTTAATACAACATCAAAAACAGTAGCAGTCCCACTTTGTGAATTAGTTGTTATATCAAATATACCTTGACTATTATCAATAATTTCTTTTTTAATCTCATCAATTTTTATATTATTTGAATAATTAATTGTTTTTTTAATAGATTCAAATAATGAATTAATTAAATCATCATTAGTCAGAGTCTCTTCGGAATCAACTAGCACATCCCAATGTTTTATAACTTTACCATATGCACCAGAAACAAACACATGCCCAAAAACTCTATCAGAGGTATCATGCTGTAATGAATAAATAACATTAGTTGTACCACCTTTAGCACCCTTACCATGCCACCATGTTGGTGGAGTTGGTTCTAATCCAGTTCTGCTATCTGGTGTATAATTACTATCATACCCTAATGTCGTACAATATCCATCAATCGTTTGCAAATCATCTAATGTAATTGCTTTTGACTCAGATAATAAATTAGACATTACTCCATTATTCCAAATTGGAACTTTACGTGCCACAGTAGTCGTTATGCCACTTAAAACTATAGGTGTTTGTGTGAAAATTTCTTTTGCAAAATTTTCAAATTTTTCATTAGTAGTCGTTTTTCCAATTTCATGTTGATATTGATTAAATAACACTTTTGTAAAATCACCACAATGCATACATCTATTGTATATAACAGTTAATACTAATTTAATACCTAAATCATCTTGATTTCCAGCTTCACCATATGCAATATCTCCTAAAAATTTAGACATTGTTTTTTCTAAATTAGAATCACTTAATGTAAATTTCCACCCACCATACTTATTTCCATATTCTCTAACTGTTAAATTTAAATCTTCTTCAGTCAAACCAGGATTTGCATTTGAACTTATTGGGTTAAAGAATTTATATTCACAATCATTATAAATTGAAGCATTTTTATTTTGATAATCTTCATTATAGTTTTTACCACCATTTTCAATATTATCTTTTACTAACCAAGGTTCTTCAAATTTCCTATTAGAATATTTAGACATTCTAGTACCAACTATTGTTGTTTCCATATTTCCTGGTTCAATATGATGAGTAACCTTTTGAATTAAATAACTACCTCTAAACATTGGTATATTATTTAATTGAAAAATCATAAGTGGTTGTATCCACGCACAACCCATCATTTTAACATTACATGTATATGAATTATTTGCATAAATTGTATATAAATCAGGACCAATTGGTATAATAGTTTTACCGTTTTCACCAGATTCAGATGAATGCATCCCAGCTATTTGAAATTTTGCTCTTAATGCTTGTTCTGTTGCCATTGGAGAATCCATAGACACAGATACATCTTTAAAATAACTTTGATATTGTTTTCCATAAGTTACCCCAAAACAAGGTACTTTATAATCGCATTCTCTTTTATTTAATATTGGTATTGGTAAATTTTTTTCTTCACTATCACCAATATTAAAACTATCTGATGTATAACTTGATTCTGGTAAATCTAATTTTGAAGAATATTCATAAGTATAGACAACAACAAAATCAGATGTTCTTTTAAGCATATCATTTGTTATCATGTTATATGGTAATGGTTTAAACATCGAATCCATTTTTTCTTTATCTGACATACTTAAAAAATTTTGCACATTATATAAGTTAAATCTATTCTTAGAATAAACCCCACTTAAAAATGTTAATAATGAATAAGATTCTTGTTGCTGAGAATGTGTTAAAATATCAACAAATTCTTTTATATTTAAACTAGCATCATTTCCAATTTCATTAAAAAATGAATCTATAAAATGCCAATTTTTCTTAAATGATTCATATGCCCATATGTTTTGCCAATTTTCAGTACCAACCAACCACCTATCCCATAGAATTTTTAAATATTTATATAAAGCAATTTTTATATTTTTATCTATAGTGCAAGTTGTTGTATTTTCTTTTTTTATTGTATTAATTTGTCTCAAATTAGAATATAATGAATTTAATGTTTCTAAAAACCCATTAATATAACTAACTGCATGGTCATGCTTAATATTAAAAATATTACTATTTGTAGAATTACTATTTATATTATTTTCCTTTAAATTAGCAATTGTTTTTACTATAACACATGGTTTAATAATTAAATTAACTAAATAATCAATACTTGGACTATTGTCTCTATTTATGAAAATAGTTGAACCACCCTTCAAAGAATATGCTGCAATATAATTATCTTTATTTACACAATCAACATAAAAATTATATTCCACAGCTAAATTAGTCTTATGATTTTCACGAACTTCTTTCTCAATTTTTTCTAATTTAGAATAATCATTATTAGTTATTGCAAATTGAGAATGTATTTTACTTATATAGTAATTATCAACCCAATTTTTAAATTCATTTATCAATCTATTTTTAACATCTTTTCTTATATCAGATGTTTCAGAACTTAATTCACCTTCTTTATTTGACTTTATATCATTCATTGGGTTATCTAAATAACTAATTTTTGTCTTTTTAAACCATAAAAATTTAGTTGTTCTAGTTTCACCATATAAATCACCATGTAATTCGAAATAATTTTCTTTTCTCCAATAGTATGCACCATATTTTAAAATCAATAAATACGGTAATATTTCAAAGTGTTTATCTTTATTTTCAATAATATCGACTATATCACCATCAACTTCAAATAAATTTAAAAATACATATGCTCTTTCATATATATTTTTTAATTCATAATATTCCTTTTGAGCAAATAAACATTTATTTAATGTGACTTCTCCTTTATAATATCCAGGAAATTGAGTTAATGTGTAATTTTTAGAATTACCTAAATCTTCAAAACATTTTTCAATTCTATTATAAAATGCAACATCTTCTTTTCTTTTATCATATTTTTCACTACCATATGTTATTTTATCACTTTCATAATAATACAACCTATTAGTAAAGCCAGTTTGTCTAGCTCTTGCGCCAGTATTAACAATTAGATCTCCACTATGGTCTGCTTTTTCTTTATATAAATTTTTATCATCTAAAGAATTTATGAATTTTGCACCACTTGGAATATTAGAGTATTTACTTCTAAAAATTTCTTGTATTACTGTTGCATTTTCTAACTCATACCATCTTGTTTTACCATAACACTTTGCCATTTTTTCAGCATCATAAGATACAGAAAAATACTTTTTCAATTCTGAATATTCTTCACTATTAAAATTATCTTCTAATTTTTTATATTTATCAACATTTAAATCTATATGAAACTCAGAATAAGATATATCTTCACCATTTGAGTATGAACTATTATCAATTAAAACACTACCGAAATCATTATCTTTTGATAAAGATAAAATTCTACTCCAATCACCGCCACATATTGGCAATGCTCTATAAGAACCTTTATTTAAAAAATAAATACAATAATGACTACCATTATTAATTAATAGCGGTGATTCATCACATGAATTACCATCCCAAGCATTTGGTTTTCCTTCTTCACCCTTACTTAAAGCAAAATTTATTATACTACTAGGAGTATTTAATAATCCAGTATTAATTATATTTAAAAAATTAGTTGATGGTGCTTTATGGTACTCATAAAAATTATGAGCATCAGCTTTACCCATTTGTTTAAACAAATTTGTGCTTTTAGTAGTATCATTATATAAATTACTACCAATTGAATTGGTCATTCTTAAAAATAATCTACCAACAAAATCAGATAAATCAGAATAATTTATTATAGAATTAAAAGGATTTTCTTTTGAAATCACATCACTAATTGCTGTTGGAATATTAACACATAACCCATTATTATATGAACTGTTTAAAGAACCAATAACTTCATCAGTTGTTTTTTGAAATTCATCAATACCATTTAATAGTCCATGAATTAATTTCGCCTCTGGAGAATCTTCACCACCATCAATGTCACCTATCCAAGTATCTTCAATATTATCATTTACAATCGAATTAACTTGTGGAAATAAACAAACATTTTTAGTTTTATTTTTATTAATATCAGTATATTCTAATGATAAATCACTTAATGTTCTATTTTTAACTTCTTCTGACGCTTTATATATACAATTTAATAATGTTTCTAGATGAGCCAACATAATATGCGTCATGTTTTTAACTGTAGGTTTAAAACCTAAAACTCGTTCTATATTTGCGTCTGTTTTTTGTGAAACTTTTTTATCTATTTCTGTTTTTTCATTTGTTTTTACATTATCAATTTTTTTTAAAAAATCATTAGTCGCATACCCATCAAAAACATAAAAACTAACTTTAGATGTGTCAGAACATTCATTTTTTAATTCTGAATAATATTTTTTAATATATTCATTATAAAAATCATTATTTTCATCATATAAACTTAATGAAATATTCTTTAAATGCGCATAATCAGAACCGAATTGGGTTTCCCAATGAGAAACGAAATTTAATTTTGAGGCACTAATCGAATTATCAAATATATCTCTATTAAATTTATCATTTAATAAATAACAAACTATAATTTTATTATTATTATCGACAAAAGACTTATATCCTACAGAACCTCTATTTAATTCTAAATCTATAGTATCAAAATAAGTTGAAAATAATGTTGATAATTTTTTTAATCCACTTAATTCATTTTCCAAAGAAACTTGTTTATGATAAATTGAATCATCTTTATTAATTTGCACAAATGTACTTTGTAACTGCTTATATTTTAACAATAATTCATTTATTGTTGGCATCAAAGTTTCACTATTTTCAAATTTAAATTTCCTATTTTTCCAATATTCAGCACCATTATATTCAGACAATGGTGCTGCTACTAAAGCATTAACTGTAACATCATTGATTAATGCAAATGAATATCCAATAAATGTTGCCGTTGCATTAAAGTTACCAGTTGATGATTCAAAACTTGCCTTGAAATCAGAACATGTTAATTCATATGTAACTGGATAACCATAGAACCCCTTTACCATTAGTGAAAATTTTGGGTATGGAAATGTAAAAAAACATTTGAAAAATGAACCAGCAATATCTGAACTAGAATACCCTCTAATCCCATTATAAACTTTATCATGTCTCAATTCTTCTGGCGCAAACAATGAAACACCTCTAATATCTGTAAACTTTATGGTAACAACTGGAACCATATAATTATTATATTCAATATCAATAGAATTAATACCAAACATTTCATTATTTGAACCATCATTTATTATATCTTCTAGAGTATTACATTCATATGGTGCAGTCGTTAAATAATTCATCTCTTTATCACCATATTTACACTTTGTACCTTGTAAAAATGATATTTTATAATTATCTTTATCATTTCCACTGTTAAATTTAACAATAATGACTTTATTACCTTGATTAGAAGTTGCATTGCTAATTCTATCATGAACTTCAACTTCTAAATCAACAGCAATTGAAAAATCTGACAAATCTGGTGACAATTCTGTGATACTAACTTGATTAGTATCAACATATGAATTGGCCAAATTATCAAAAGTTAATATGTTATTGATTTTACTAGAAACATAATTTGGTTCAACATATAAAACATTACTATTAGACATGATTTTTACTTATTTTTTTCATTTATTAATTTTTTAAACACCATATAATTCTTTATAGTTATCAATATCATTGTTATACTGAGTAATAACAGTATCAAACGGATATGGTATTCTTATAATAGCATTATTTGGTATCTTATATTCTAATGAACCATATTCTGGATTTGCTTGCATTATTAACCACCCATAATTTGGATTATCATAATACTCATAAGATAAAGTATCCATTCTCATTTTACCTTGCTTATAATTAATATAATAATCACTTTTCCTTTTAGGAATTGAAATAAATGGCACTAAATCCATAGTGCCATTATTTATAAATTTACTATAACGACTAACTGACATATATACTATTTTTCATTTTTTTATTTTTCATCAATAAGTCTATCTGCTCTATCATCATAAACAACTGTATTGCTATAATAATTAAATGAAACAGCATTTTGTAATCTTGATATTGGACCTCCCAAATCACTACCGCCTAAGAAATTAAACGTTAATGAAATATCAGCCATCATTGGCATAACACCAATTCCTTCATCATTTAAATCCCAAGTTGGATCATCAAAATTAATTGACATACTAGTTATGATTATTTTGGTATTATAAAAATCGCCTAATCTTAAAACACAAACTGGAGGTCTACCAAATGATAAATTATTAGCTGTTCTGTTTTCATTACTTAAATCAGAAGATGATGAAGTACTACCTTGTCTTGTACATTGATGTAAAAAGTTTAATCTAGCATTAAAACCTTCTGGACTAATTGAATGAAATGCTGGGTCAAAATACTTTATTTTATCTTTTAACCTATGATGTAATAATGAATCACCTTCACTTAATTCTTTAAAAAATGTGTATTCACTACCATAACTATTATTAATAGAAACATTTTGTTGATTATTTGATTTAATTTCATCGGATTCAAACTGTTCATCATTTTTAGCTTTGTTTATCAAAGAAATTAATGCATTAACTTCAGTACTTGTTAAATTTTTATATGTATCTTCATTAATTCCCAATAAACTTTCTTTTAAAAATTTAGCATTTGCATCATTTGAATATTTCTCCAATAACCTATTAAAATAATTTATTTGACCTTCATTTAAACTATTTTGTTTGTATGTTTCACTAATTTCTTCTTTTGATAAACTTATTACCACTTTTGCACATCTCCAAACTTTGGGAGTTAAATAACTTACACTTGATTCTAATTCACCGCCAATTTCAATACCCAAATGTTTATGTTTATCTTTACTAAATTTACTATTTTTAGAGCATAACCAATTTATTACAGTATTTGCTCTATTTAATGCTAATTTTTCATTTTCTTTTTTGTTTCCATGACTAGAAGCAAAACCTTTTGTTTTAATATTAACAACATCATATTCTTCTATTAATTTCTTAAAAATATTACATGATGTTTCATCTAATGCATCTTTAGACATTAATAAATTTTTATAATTTGGTTCTAATACAGAAAACACAGTTGCAAAACTAAATAATAAACCTTCGTCATTATATTTATTTGCATCTTTATGAACATTTAATAAATTAGTGAAACCTTTACTATTAAGACAAAAACTTTCAACATCACCGTAATTACCTTTAGAACTTAATATACGATTACTATATTCTTTATCAATACGATATCCCCAATAATTATAATTACCAACCCTATTTAATTGCTTATTTGGATATAAATCATATGCCTCATTACTACTTATAACACTAGTAAATGAATCTTGACTAGACACTGAATATGTATCAACACAACTTATACCATAAGTACCAATTTCATATCCACCTTTATCATCATTGAATTCAACATTACTTGTTGGAATATCCTTTATATTACCACTTTCATCTTTAGTTAAATTACACCCTAAACCATTTATTATGTATTCCATTGATTTAATAACACCATTTTTATCGTCAATACCACTATAATAATTTGGGAAAAACACATAAAACGCAATTTCTTTTGTAATGGTTTTATTTAAAATTATTGGTTCTGGTAATGGTTCTAATTTTGGAGGTATATGAATATTTGGCACTATAACATTTGGTTTAATTTTATTAGCTTCAATCACTTCACACCCAGCAAAAAAACGCAACAATGTTTGTTCTGTACTATTAGGATTATTTACGCCTTGGTCTAAATCACCTTTATCAGTTTTTGCTGTAAAATTATTAATTAATGAAGGATGGTCAATTAATAATTTAAAATTTAAAGTACCACTTCTATTTGTATTTGTATAAGTATAAATTGGTTCACCTCTACCTATAAAATTAGAAGAATTCCAATCAACATTAACGCTTTCATTGAAAGATAAACCATACGGTGGAAACCACATAATTCTACCTTTACATGGACCAACTTGGTCATCATAACCATTAAATAAGTTTCTTTCACCTTTCCATGCTAAGTTTTCAATCGAAAACATACATTTCTTAATTTCATCTTTTTTAGTTGGGGCAATTAAAACTAAACCATTATCATGCTTACTAGAATACTTATCCAACCTATCTCTATTCACTTGATATGATTCTTTTAATGTGTTTTTTAATGTTTCTTCTCTCTTTTTTTTATCAAATGGTCTAATTAAAGAATTTAATTTAGAATATTGCTTATTATATGTCCAAACACGACAATATGGGTCTTCTTCTTCAGTATGATTTTTTTTCAAAAGATTTCTACCTTTAGACATTCCATAGTCTTCAGATTGTGCTGATGATAACAAACCATACTCATCATCATATTTTCCCGTATAAAAACGCCCAATTATTGTGTCATATAAACCTTTCTTAAATTTTTCATTTGTAAAACCAACTAACCCATTTTTATTTGGTCCTAAATTGTCAAAACCATATATAGTTCCGAAGTTAATCCCATCATTTTGAGACGAAGTAGAAATAGTAACATTAGATTCTTCATAAACTAGCAAATGTCCTTCACTTTTCAATAAACTATTTGAAGTATTTACATCTACATTTTGAAAATATTTTAAATAAGTATTGTTTGGGTTATACCTTACACCAATGTAACTTTTATTAATACCATTGTCATCAAGTTTATTAAAAAATATTTCAGAATTTAATGCAGTTATATCTTCATTATTAGAATAATCAGTTAAATCTTTACCTAATAAAGATTTAATTATGTAATTTTTAGTTCTTTCATTTGATATATTATATAAATTTTCATCCCAAATTGATGAAATTCCATAATTCATATATCTCACATTATCCCCAGATAATAAATTTGTTGGTATCACAGTATCATAAGGCATTGAAAAACTTCCATTTTTCATACCAAATTTTCCATCAATATCAAATTTATCATAAACACCATATGTTAATGATTTAACTTTAGAAATTTTACCATCCTTTTCTTCTTCTACATTATCAAATCTCCAATAATATTGGTCAGCATTTTCTAACGTTTTCTTACGATAAAAGTTATTAACAACACCTAACCTTGTATCATTAATTTCAGAATTTGGGTTTGTAAAACTATCGTCTCTAAAATCATAACCTCTAAAAACCCCAACTAAATTAGTTTCAATTAAATTTGGGATATTATCAACCAATTTCAAATCCCCACTTAATATAGGAAAACGAATTGGTTGCATTGTTCCATTAAAAAACAATGAATTTGAATAATCAATATAATCTTTATATTTTTTCTTATCATAATCCATGTCAAACCAAGGTATAAAATAAGAATTTAAATAAGGATTTGAATTATCAGATATTGCTGTACCTATACCATCCAAATCATAAAAATCATTGCCAATATTTCTTTTTAATGTGGCATGAATAAAAGGATGATTTTTTCTAACAATACCAATAGGTTTTGCTAAAACATAACCCAATCTATATGTAGCTCTAATATCATTTAAATCATTAGAAACTGCATTTACGACCCCCCTTACTTTATTTAATGTACTTAAAGCATTTGACATGTTTTTATATATTTTATAAAAAATAATTTTATTAATTTAAAAATAAATATTATGTTAATGATGTGTTATTACTAGAAACCATTCTACCTTTTAATGTATTAGTTCTAAGACATTCTGCTATTATACCAACTAATTTACTGTTAAATTCATTATTATCAAATAATTTATTAACATCAATTGATGTTTGAACATTTTTATCGCCAACTAATTTAATTGAACCATTAACACTTAAATTAATTGGTTCAATATTAATGTTCCCAGTAGATAAATTATTAACATTTGAAGATTTTTCTTCTTTAATATATGTTTTTGTACCAACAGTTGGTTTAGAAATAACCATTGGTTCTGTATTTATCTTGGCACTAGTATTATTTTGGTTACTATTATATGCTAAATTCTTATTTATATCTTTAGTAACACCAAAATCATAGGAATTATTATAACTACCATTATATGTTAAATTCCTATTAACACCTTTAGTAACACCAAAATCATAGGAATTATTATTATTATTATTATTATTATAACTACTATTATATGATAATCTACTAGCATTACTATCATAATTAGAATTATATGATAATCTATTATTAACACCATTAGATATACCATAATCATAGGAATTATTATTATAACTACTATTATATGATAATCTACTAGCATTACTATTATAGGCTAACTTATTATCACTACTAGTAGTATGATTAGTAACACATATAACTTTTTGGTCTAATTTACCACTAGATAATAATTCATAAATACTATGAACATCACTCTCTAAAGTACTGTTTTGAACTGTTTGTTCTTGTGTATCACCTTGAGTGGTATTTCCTTGTACTGTATTGCTTGAAGATGTATAATCACTATAAGTACCACCACTACCTTTTGGTTTTTTAGTAACTAAACCACCAATTGCACTACCAACTTTTTCACCAACCATAGTTGTAACCATACCAAGTAATGGTCCACCTAAATAACCTAATGCACCAACTGCACTACCAATAGCTTTACCTATTGATTTATTCCTATCTTTTTTAGCTCCATATTTTGCTTGAGCTTTTTCTTCTTTAGATAAACCACTATTACTATCAATATCCTTGATATTTTGTTTATAATTTTTATTAGCCTTAAATGCTTGGAAAGTATTAATCCCAACACTTAAAGCAGCACCAGCAGCTGATAAACCTTTAGTCGCAGCACTAGCTCCAGACTTTAAAATATTTTGAGGTTTAACAGTCTTCCAAACATTAGAACCAATTCCTCTAAGTCCACCACTTCTAGGACTGCCACCACCCATAGGACCACTACCCATAGGACCACCACCGCCACTAGTAGTTACACTTCCACGTCCAGCTCCAATGAATTTGTTTTTAAACCATCTAGCACCTAAGATACTTGTACCTACAGTAGAAGCAATTCCACCTACAGTTGCAAGACCATAAACGCCACCAAACTTTCCACTTCCAGCTTCAGAAAGAGCATTTGCTTGACCTTTACCAAAAGATAACGCTGGGTCTAAAAAATTAGCAGCACCAATTGCACCTCTTTCTTTAATACCCTTATCTATTTCAATAACAGTTTTTGTTTCACCTACTTTTTTCTTTACATATTCATGCAATAACCCTTTAATTTGATGAACATCATCTTGAAGTATCTCTTCTTTATTATTTGTTCTTCTTATTGCTTCAACTTGTTCATTTGAAGTTATATCACGAATATCTTTTCTTTGCTGATTACCATCATTGTCATAGTAAGTAACATAGAAAGACTTTTTATCAGTATCGTATTGTGCTAAATTCTTTAGATATTCTTTATTACTTTCATCTAAATTAGCTGCGTTAGCTCCTAGTTCTTTTTCAACAACTTTTGCTTTTGCTGTTTGTGTTGCAATATTCCAAGCTTCATCATAATTGATGCCCAATTCTTGAGCAGCAAGTTTCATCCTTTGTTTTTCAAAAGGATTCATATCAACCATTCCCTTTTCCTTATCAAAATAAGCGAAATTAGAGAATGTATCTACTATTCTTTTTGTAAAACTTTCCGCATCAAGCAATGCTTCACCCATTGCTTGCATTGGGTTAGAAAATTGAGCAGCATAAGCACCACCTAGTAATTGTATATTTGCCGATGTAGATATAGCTCCTTCAATTGTACTAAATTTATCCAAAGCTCCAGACATGGATTCCATGTTGAATTTTAACCTTTGAGATAATAAAGTCATCTTGGAAATTCCATTAATACCCTCTCTGAAAGAGTATTTTGAAGCCATTTTAATATTATTGGCAAATGTTTCACTAGTTTTAGCAGCATTTAAACCAACTTGAGATGCACGAGCATATGCTTGAGCCAAATATCCACTTGCTGTATCAACAGATGCACCAAAATTATCCATATTGCTCACCATTGTTTCGGTAGCAATATCACTTGTAATTTTAGATAAACCAGCTAATGATTCAACTTGTTCATTTGTTAACATTACAGCTCGACCAGTATTCTTGGTATATTGTTCTTGAAACTTCATGATTTCTTGAACTGTCATACCTAACCTACCAGCCATTTGACCAAAATTATCTAACACATTTTTTCTATATGCGTTAGTTTGTTCAGCTGATATACCTACAGACCTTCCGTATTTTGTTACTATTTCATCAACTTCAGCCCATTTCTTAGCAAAACCTTTAACTACATTAAAAGACGCTTTTAAAGCAGCTACAGTTTGTGTGTATATTCTTTCTCTCTTCTGTAGTTCTTGATTTGAAGATGATATTTCATTACCAATTTGTTTTTCGTATTCTGCAACCTTCTTTGCGCTCTCTACATTTTCTTCTCTTTTTTTAGTTATTTCATCTAGAGCATCCTTTGTATCATTATCTTTATCATACTTATCAACGGCAGAGAATACAGTGGCATCATCGTTAATTTTTTTAGTTAACTTTTTAAGTTCCTCTTCTTTCTCCCATACTCTCAATTGTAAATTATCATATTCATCGCTATCTACTGGATTTTTATCTCGTTCAGCAATAATATTACTAATTTCTTGTTCAATTTTTTTTCGGGTTTCAATTAGTTCAATGGCTTCATTCAATTTTTCACTTGAAATACCTAAATTTTCTTGAATTGTTTCACTAATTTCAGCAATTTCTTGGTTTTTCTTATCATATTTGGATATTTCATTTTTATATTCATCGTACAATTGCCCCAAATTAGCATTCACTTTAAATTTCAACTTTAACTCTTCTTCACTACCTAATGCAGAAGAAATCTTATTTATACTTTTTTCCACTGCATTATTAACTTTCTTCATAGAATCAGTTAAAGTTTTTTCATATTTTTTTACCGTTTTTTCGTGTTCTTCAAAAAATGGGTCTTTATAAATTTCAGTTGCCATTATATCCAATTATTTATAACAATAAATATATAAATTAATCTTTTTTAACTTTTTAAATTTGTTTCATAATAATATTATTACTACCTTTGCCATATAAAAATAATTTAAATTAAAAAACTATGCAGTATCACATTAAAGACATTTTTGGGAATTATAAGACATATGATTCACCTACGTATTACACATTTTTTGAATTTATATGGCATAATATTTTATCCATTCTTCTTGGAATATGTGGATGTATTCTTATTTTAGCATTATGTTTTTTAGGACTATTAATATTATCTTTATTCTTATAAAAAAAGAGGGCTTAAAGCCCTCTTTTTTATCTTTTTTTAGAATTAATTTCCATTTGCTGACTCATGTCAGTAAATTTATTTAACATTTCACCATTAACAGTATTCTTATTTGATTTTTTATTTTCTTCATCAATAATACCATTATGTTTTGCAATGTAAAATTTCCTATCTCTAATCGGCATTTTATCTAATATATCAAATGGAATTCCAACATATTTAAAACAACCATATAATTCTTCTTTAAGATTCCTTTCATAATCAGGAGATATTGAGGAAAACAGAATCATCCCATTCAAGAAAGGTTTTAAAAGAGCCACCTCCAAGGCTCTCTGGTCTATGGATTTCAATTTCAAAATTAATACCTGGTTCATTCTCTAAAATATATCTTCTTAACATCAAAGAATCTCTTGCACCCATATTTCTAATATATTTAGAAATATATTGTCTATCGGTTTCACCATTAACAGACATAATTGATAATTCTAAGCGATTGGTAATTGTTTTAGTGTATGGTAATGGGTTATTTTTTTCCATTTTTTCAATCCAAGGTTTCATCTTATTCAAGTCATTGATTAATTCTTGTTTTTCTTTACCACTTAATGAAGAATCTCTCTTAATAATATCAGTTAATGATTTAATATCATTCTTAACTTGTTTAGCCTTAACACCTTCATCTTCCACTTTTTCTAAAGTTTCTAAAATTCTCAAATCTTTTCTAGTTAAAAACTTAAATTTAACTTTATCTTTAGAAACTGGTAATTCATATTCAAAATGTCCATTTTCATCACCAACTAATTTAAATTCCTTATATTTTAATGCTGACAAATCCACAACATCATCAATTTCTTGTCCAGTAATAGGGTCTTTTACTAAAATTGGGAAATCAGAACCATAACTTGTTGCTCTTAAAAACAAAATAATAGCATCAACATCACCAACGCATAATTCATCTAAATCAATTGGATTACCAACAACTTTTTGCTTCAAAAGAAAATCAATAATCATACCATCTTTATATAAATTTGGCGATGTAATTAAATTTTCATCATAAGCAGTTAAATAAGAAACAGGAACTCGATTTACCTTACTAGAATAGCATTGTCCATTACTAGGTAATGGAATAATATCATATTGAGTATCTGTACTAACTTGATTAAAGTTAAAACTTTCAGTATTTTCTTCTCTCATTTGTTGTACATGAATTTCATTTTTTTCTTCAACAATTTTCTTTGGTTGTTCTTGTCTTTCAACATATCGACTATATACATCCGTAACGGTAGCGTGTTCTCTATCTTCATAAAAATCAAATGAAAAATCATCTTCTGTCTTTGATGCTTCTTTTTCCATTCTTTGAGCCAATTCAGCATCAATTTTCTTCATTTGTTCAAAAACATCTTGTTGAGCTAACTCAACCCTTTCAATTGTCTTTTTATCTCCTCTAAGTTTAACTTCTTCTTTTGTTCTTTGAAGCATTTCATTATTTGCTTGTAAAAGTCTAATTTCCTTTTCTTGTTCCTCAGTATATTTTCTTTTTGCCATAACTTTTTAATTTAAACACTTTATAAATGTTAATTTATCAACTCTAATTAATAATTTATTATTGTTTGATGATAATATTATGCAATTACTTAATAATGCATATGATAATTTACCACTTAAATTAGTAAAACTAAATTTTAAATCTTTATTTGGTAGTTCTTCCAACCTAACATCAAAATCATTATCATGTGATAATAATTTCATCATTTTATCAGTATGGTCTTTCCATAATTTAAATTCATATTCAAAATCTTCAGAACATTCATCTAAATTTAATAAAATTTCCAATTGAAAACTATCACTATTTACATTATGATAAATAAAACTGTCAATATCTTCATTATTTAAAACACAATCACAAAAAAGGTAACTAATTCTATCTTCTTTTTTGTTGTTTTCAACCATTTTAAAGGAATTTAATGGTGTCATATTAAAAGTATTACTGTTATCAATAGATAATGCCTCTAATGCCTTAATATATGCGTTTTCATCAGCATAATATGAATTATCGACAACGAAATTGTCGTCTTCGTTGAAAGATTCAATATAAATTCTACCTTTTAACATATTTTAATGTCTTTTTTTCTTATTTTCGTCAAGTCTAATGTATTCTTTTCGAGTTTTAAATGTTTTTTCTAACATTTCTAACACCTCTTTAGGGTGTTTTCTAATGTCACTCTCCCAAATTCTTAAAATCGGTATCCCATGCATTAATGCCCACTTATTTTTGTGTTCATCGACTCTTCTTGCTTTCTTTTGATGCCATTTTAATTCATCATCAGAGTATTTTTCTGGATTTGCATGCCAAAAATCGCCATCAACCTCAATTATTAAATGTTCATCTGGGCAATAAAAATCAAAAAAACGCCCAATATCCTTTGCTTCAAACTGATATTGGTATTTTATACCTAATTTATCCAAAAATTGTTTTGCGAAATCATCTTCTAATTTAGAAGTTCCATATTTTGGATGAGTTTTTACTTTTTTACTATTATTTAATAAAACTTTTTTCTTAGGTTTTTCTATTTTATTGCTATTTTTTTTATTTTTTATCGGTTGTTTCATGTTTTATATATTCTTTACCTTCAATAGAACCTTCAACATACGAAATGTATGGATTTCCAATACAACCTATTGTACTTCTTCTTAATTCAGTCCTATTTAATTTTGATAATGTGACATTTTTAAGAACTTCAGTATAATCACACCCACCTTTTTTAATTAAAACATCAAATTTAATTTTATTATTAATTAGATTTTCAATTTCTAAAGGCAAAATAAAACCATTTTTTGAAAATTCATATAATTCTAAGAACAAATTATCATTAAAATAACTGATTGATGAAACCATATAAGATTTTAAAAAATCAATTCCTTTAAATTCAATATAAAAACTATCATCCATTATCATCAAAGGGTCAATTTTTTCATATTTTGATTCAGTAGAAATATCTTTCATCTTTTTTTATTAAAAAATAAAAAATAATATAAAATTTTCAATAGATAATAAAAAAAAATTAGACATTTATTAGTATATGGATAATCATAATTTAATAAACATCTAATTTTTTTAATAACTATTTTTGATAACTTTTTATTAATTTTTAATATGCAAGAATAGCATAATCAAATCTTAATGTGATAGTTATACTTGCTAAGTCATCAGTTGAATAGTTTAAATCATTAAAGTTAGCGGTTGTACACATTGTATTTTTTAGAATCCACTTTTGCACTACAACACCAGTTGGATCTAACATTTCCAATTCTACATCGCGTTTGTAACCAGCAGCATAACCTTGTCTACCAGTTACTGATTCTGAATGCAATCTAATCCACTCCATAATTGCTTGTGAAGCAGAAGGACCAATTGGGTCTCGTAATGTAACTTGAATTGTTTCCCATTGATAACGTCCTACAACATAAGTTGAAGTATTTAAAAATGGAATAGCAGTTTCTTGTTGAGTTATGCTTGGTCTACTTGCACTCTCAAGCCACCATTCTTGTATGCCTAAATCTGCTGGGAATCTTAACAACCAACGATTTTTTCTAAGTGGCTCATAATTAAGAGGCATTTTTAAAAGTAAGTCAGACATAGTACTATTGTTTTTAAAATTTTAAATTAACTTATTTTTAATGTTTTTAATAAATATATTAAATATTATTTTTTTTATATATTATATATAATATTATATATAAAATATTATATTATTATAAATATATTATATATATATACTAGATTTTTAAATATTTTATATTATATTTTAATATAAATTATATTAAATTATGATTACAAATAAAAATATACTTATCGCTGGCGGTAATGGTTTTATTGGGACTAATTTATGCCTTAAATTATTAAATCAAAATAATCATATTACGATTATTGATAATAATTGTTCCTCAGTAGAAAAAACAGAATTTTGGGTTTCAAAAGGAATTGAAGTATTGACATTAGATATTATTTCTGATGAAATTTTAATGTTAGAAAAAAAATATGATATTATCATTAATTTAGCATGTAAAGCATCACCAAAAAAATATCAATCTACTCCATTTCATACTTTAGATACTTGTTATATTGGAACTAAAAATCTGCTCTCATTAATGAGAAAAGATACTGTATTTTTACAAGCATCAACATCTGAAATTTATGGAGACCCCAAAATTAAGGAACAAGATGAATCATATCGTGGGAATACAAATTGTTTTGGTAAAAGAGCTTGCTATGATGAAGGTAAAAGAATTACTGAAACCTTATGCTATGAAAAAATTAACAAAGGATATGATGTAAAAGTTGCTAGAATTTTTAACACATACGGTCCTTATATGGATAAAGAAGATGGAAGAGTTATTACCAATTTATTAAATCAAATAATTAACAATCAACCTTTAACTATATATGGTAATGGTAAACAGACAAGAAGTTTTCAATATATTGACGATTTAATTGATGGTTTTGAAAAATTAATTGAATCAAATGTTAACACACCAGTTAATTTAGGTAATCCACATGAAGAACTAAATATGTTGGAATTAGCAAATGTTATTATAAAAACTTTAGGTATTGATGAAAATTATCCTATGATATTTGAAGAATTGCCAGAAGATGACCCAGTTATTAGAAAACCAAATATTAATAAAGCAATGACACTTATTAATTGGTGTCCAAATATAAAATTAGAAGAAGGTATTAAAAAAACTTATAATTATTTATGCAAAAATATGACTATTTAATCGTTGGATGTGGTTTATCAAGTGCTGTAATTGTAAATGAATTAAAACAAAAAGGTCAAAAAGTTTTAATTATTGATAAAAGAAATCATATCGGTGGAAATGTTTACACTGAACTTAAATCTGATATACATATTCATAAATATGGACCACATATATTTCATACAAATAAAAAAGAAATATGGGAATATATAAATAAATTTGATGATTTTCAACATTTCACATTACAAACCATTGCAAAAGCAGATGATGGTAAAATTTATAATTTACCATTCAATTTACATACGTTTTACCAAGTTTATGGGGTTACAAGCGAAAAAGAAGTGGATGAATTATTAAAAGAATTTAAAAACATTGAAATAAAAAATGTAGAAGATTTCGCAATTAGTAAAATTGGTGAGAAAATGTATAAATTATTAGTAAAAGGATATACTGAAAAACAATGGAATGTTCCTTGTAAAGAAGTTAATCCACAAATATTAAAGAGACTACCAATTAGAAAAGAATGGAATAATAATTATTTTAATGATGAATATCAAGGTATTCCTAAAAATGGATACACTAAAGTAATTGAAAACATGATAGAAGGTGTTGATGTTATGTTAAATACACCATTTGATTTTGATAAACATTATAACATTGCTAATAAAATAATTTATTGTGGTTCAATAGATGAACTATTAAATTTTAAATATGGGATGTTACCTTATAGAAGTTTAGAATTTAAAGAATATTTTAATGAAATTGAATCACAAAATGTACCTATTGTGAATTATACTAGTAAAGATGTGCCATATACAAGAAGTATTGACCATAAAATGTTTTTAAATAGTACAAAGCAAAATGAAAATACCATAATTACACATGAATATCCTAAAACATTTGATGGTAAAAATGAAAGATATTATCCAATTGAAATAAATGAAAATATTGAATTATATCAAAAGTATTTAACTGAAATTAATAAAACATTTCCTAAAATTATACCTTGTGGTAGATTGGGATGGTATAAATATTTAGATATGGATAAAGTTGTTGAAAGAGCATTAGAATTAAGTAAAACATTATAAAAGCATAGTTTATCTATGCTTTTTTTTTTGATAAATTTTCTATTATTAATTTTTTTTTATATATTTGCATTCAAATTAATAAATGAAATTTATATGGGAAAAAAACAACATTTAAAAATAAATGGAATTGAAATTGGTAAAGAAGAATTAAAAAAAAGATTTACTGATTATAATAATTTATATTTTAATGGTGAACTAAATGAATGCAATTTTTCATTTTTTAGTAAAAATATCACATACCTTGGTTGGTATTGTTCTAAAAATGATAAAAACGATAACCCTAAAGATAAAATATGGATTGGTACATGTGTAAAATGGGATGATGAATCTTTAAAACAAATTATGATTCATGAAATGGTACATATGTATGTTTATCGCATAAAAAAATGTAAATTTGATGGTTTATTTGGGCACGGTAAGCGTTTTAGGCAAAAATGTAAACAAATTAAAAACGATTATGGAGTAGATGCTTTAACATTACCTAAAGTTGAATTTATAGATAAAAAAAACTCCCCCAAATTATGGGAGAGAATATTTTTATTACTTTTTGATAGGTAAATATTAATAAGAAGAACCACCACGTTTAGATATTTGAGAAGTTCTATTACCTTTCATACTACCAATACGTCTAAGAACATCACGAACAGTCATATCATTTGTAATTGTTCTTTCTTGAATAAATTGTCTAAGTAATGTTTCAAGTTCATTAATACCATTCAATTCACCTTGTGATGTCCAGTTTTTACCAGCATTTTTTAAACGGTCTTTAATTCCCATATCACCTTTTTGGAACATTGTATTTCCAGCAGCTTTAGCTTGATTCCACTTATCACCAAGCCAACTTTCTTCCATTTCATTTTCAGAAATGATTCTTTCTACTGATTCTTTAATAATTTTATTTAATTCAGATTCAGTTAATCTAATTAACTTTTTTTCCATATGTTATATTTTATATTAATATTTTATTATTCAACATTATCGCTTGATTTATCGGTTTCACATACTTTATCACAAAGTAACCAAATTTTCTTATAAAATTGATATTCATCAGATTCAACATCTTCAGCATAATCTTGAATACCACTTAATGCTAACGCTCTAATTTCACTAATTTTATCGATAGAAGAGCATTCTTCTTGGTCATCAACAATAGAACCTTCTTCACCTTCATATGGCATTTCTTGAGAATCAGATTCATCAAACACATAACTTTCTTTCAATAATTTTGAAAGATTTTCAATTTCACTAATTGTTTTCTTTATATTCATTTTAATTTTAAATTAAAAAAATCATTATTATTTTATGTATTGATAAATCATTCAATACAAATTTCTTTATTATAAATATAATAATATTATAAAAAATAATGGTAGAATATGAATATTCTACCATTATGATTATAATATTTAGTTAAATTAAAAATCTTCCCATTTAAGTGAACTATCAATAATTTTATTATCTACTTTAGTTTCTAAATTATTAACTTTTGTATCTATATGAGTAATAGAATTATTACAATTGTCAACCTTTTCAGATAATTCATTTACTTTATTTTCAATTTCATGGGTGGATGAAAATTGATTTTTTAAATCATTTAAATCTAATTTAACAATTTCACCATTATTTAATACAAATGTAGCAACGCCACTCAAATGACTATAAGATGCGGTTAATAAATAACTATCAAATAATGTAACAGTTTCAATACTTCCATCTGAATAAGTGATTATGAATGAATTTGTTGTTGAATCAAATTTTAATTTTTTAATCGTCTTATCCTCATCATAAGATATCATATCATAAACATTACGATATAAACCTACATAGTTATCATTTAATGGCGTATCATCTAGACTTTCATTACGAAGAGTGTCAATCAAAGGTTTGAAAGACACTTCTTCGTAAAACCCTCCATTTGGAGTGTTTTTTTTATTAGTATATGCCATATTTAACTACGTTATTAAAAAATGTACATTATATAAAATTAAAATTCACCCCATTGCATTGTTGCTGATAATCCTGAATCATTTTGAGACAATACAATACCGCCATTATCTGGTTGAGAATCTAATTTAAGAGAAATTTCTTTATTTAATTTAGCATCACTTTGACTAACTACAATTGCTTGAGAACCAGTAACTTTAACACTTTCTAATGTTGTAATTCTACCGCTTAATTCTACATCAGATTGATTTAAATTATTAATAGATGTATTAAATTCTTCAACTGAAACCTTATTAGAATTTAAATCATTTAAAGATTCAGCAACAACTTTTTCATTTTCTTCAATTACACCATTAATTCTTTCAAATTCTTCACTAATAGTAGCTGATAATTCGTTAATAGCAGTTTCTCTAGAAGAAGTTTCAGCAGAAATCAAACCTTCAACTCTTTCAATTTCAGATTCTCTAGTAGAAGTTTCAGCAGAAATCAAACCTTCAACTCTTTCAATTTCAGATTCTCTATCAGAAGTTTCAGCAGAAATTAAACCCTTAACTTCAGTGATTGCAGATTCTCTAGAAGAAGTTTCAGCTGAAATTAAACCTTCAACTCTTTCAATTTCAGATTCTCTATCAGAAGTTTCAGCAGAAATCAAACCCTTAACTTCAGTGATTGCAGATTCTCTAGCAGAGGTTTCAGCAGAAATCAAACCCTTAACTTCATTGATTGCAGTTTCTCTAGCAGAAGTTTCAGCAGAAATTGACTGAGTTAAAGCAGAATCAGCATTCTTACGGTCTTTAATTTCTTGTTCTAAATTAGAATTAACAGTATCAACTCTACTATTAACTGAAGTTAAACCAGTTTCTACAGTTTGGATTCTAGCATCGAGTCTACCTTCTGTTGCTGTTAATGCAGTTGTTACTTTATTAATTTCAGTAGCAACTAAACCTTCTAATGCTGTTCTATCAGTTCCAGTTTTTGCAGATACTAAAGCAATATCTCTTTTGTTATCTGCAATTCCTTGAATGAAAGTTTGTGTATGTGCTGAATCAGCTGTAATATACTCTTGAAGTTCAATTAAACTATCTAAAGTTTCACTTGCTAATTCAGTATTATCTAAGAAAGCTTCAACTCTAGCAGTTACAGCAGTTAATGCACTTTCAATATCATCTTCTCTACCTTTAGCTCTATCTGCTTCAGATTGAAGTTCTGCTTTAGTTGCATAATTTTGTTCAATACTATCAACTCTACCACCTAAATTTGATGCTAATGTTGTTACAGAATCAGAAACTCCACTAATTTCATCAGCTAATAACTTATCATCATCTTCTCTTTTCTTTGCTTCTGCTTCAAGTTCTGCTTTAGTTGCATAAAGTTTAAGTGTTTCATTAACACCACTTGCTGAAGCAACATCAACAGTAGAAATTGTATAAGTTACTGAACCATTTGTATTTTCTTGTTCGTTTAAAACAATAAATTCTTCATCAGCAGATTTTTGTAATTTAGTTCCAGCAGCAACAGCAGCTTCTTTAGCTTCATCAATTAATTCAATAACTGTTTTATCTGAAGGCACTTCACCAATTAAATCATCAACATAAGTTGATGCAGATGTAAATACATGTGCAATTCCATCATCGACATAAGTTTTTACTGAAGATTGTGTTTCACCAAATCCATCTAACATTGCTTTAGTTTGAGAAACATCACCACTAATAGTATTAACGCTAGTTTTTAAAGTTTCAACATCACCACTTATAGTGTTAACATTACCACTAATAACGTCTATTTTAGAATTTGTTTCTGTAAATGATGAAGTGGTATTATTACTAAGAGTAACAACATCTCCGCTAACTAATTGAATAGTTTGATTTACATTATTAAATGAAGTAGTATTTGCAGAAACATGCTCATTAAATCTTTCTTCTAATGCAGCAGCATCACCTTTTACATCAGAAGCTTTTGCTAATTTTGACCAACTAGTTTCTAAATTCCAATTATCAGCATCATTTAATACATATACATCATTTGTGTCCATTACGGTAACAATCATACCCAAATATGCAGGGGTAGATGAATTCCATGCTGATGTTAAATCACTATAATGTTCGACACGCATTCTCGCATCGATAGGCCCCATTGCACCAATGTTAAAACCGTTACCAAAATTTATCGCATTTTTAATTAATCCCATTTTTCAAAAATTTTTAAATTAAATTATTATTTTAACACACTAGATAAGGTAGCGGTATTTAAATTAGTTGATAAAGTAATTTGATATTCACCAGCACCTACAAAACCACCAGTTGTTTGTAAACGTTTATAATTCATTCTAATTCCATTAACTAATTTTTCAACCTCTTCTGTTTGCGAATAAGTAGCTTCAAAAGTAACCCAATTACCTTGCAAGTCTTTTACCTTAAATGAACTAACTGTTCTATCAGCTGGGAAGTCAAACATAAAATGTTTCGTATCTGCTACTTCTGAAGGAACTGTAAATGTAAATGTTTTACCAGTTATTAATGAACATTGAACGCCACTAGTTGCTGTGTATAATTCAGATTCTGAATCAGAACCAAAAGAAACTGTATTTGTGTCACTAGAATAGTCATATTCTACACCATTAACTTTTACTTTAGTATCACTTACTTTAGTTGCAACATAAGAAACACCATCTTTTACTACGTGATAATAAGTTTCAACATTAACTAAATGAGAATTACTTATGTTATTAAAACATGGTAACACACCAACTACAGTTGTCGAAGCAGTACTTTGTGGGATTGTAACTTCTACATTTGTTTTTGCTGAACGAGATGGATATGTTTTTGATGAATCTGTATTTCCTAAGTTAGATACAGTATAACCGCTATCAATACCACTAACAGACCAAGTAACTTTTGGTCCAAATTGTGTTACGTAAATAGTGTTATTACCCATTGTAATATTACCAATTGCAGTTTCATCGAATTTACAAGCACTTTGACTACTTCCGCTAACGCTTAAAGCACTTTGATTAGTAAAACCAGTAAAACCAGCATGTAACACATAAGCATTTCCAGAAGTACTTGCTGAATAACTTACATCTTCTGTAATTGTTGTTGAAGTTGAATCAGCAGAATCATCATCAGCAGCAGAGTAACCATAAGTTAAACCAGTTACTGTATTACCAGTAGTTTTTACACTTAAAGAACCACAAGTAATAGCACTAATACTAACTTGAGTACCATAAGTTACAGTACCACTTTTTGTTAATTTAATAGTTGGAGTACCAACAGAGGATGTTACATTTGCATTAGTACCACCAATACTTGTTGGATATAATTCCTTACAAAGTATATTTTGAAGAATAGTATAAATATCAGTACCTGCTGGGATTACTTGGTCATTGCTATAGTTACCCGCACCAAATTGACCACTTAAACCAGCAACTCTAATTTCTTTTTGAAGTACAGTAGAGTCTGTATCTACAGAACTAACTACCATTGATTTTTTACCATCACTTTCTTCTTTAAATTTTAAGAAGTTTTTCTTTGTATCAACAGTAGGGGTTGTAGAAGCACTAACTGCATCATGAATATATGCACTAACAACTCCATCTGAATTTACTTTTAGACCTTCACCAAATTCAGATTCAGCTAAGAAATCACTAAGTGGAACTTTAATAACTTCTGTTTTACCGTCAACAGTTAAATATGTTAATTGCAATTCTTGATTAACTAGTTCAACTTTTTGAAGTGCAGAGTCCTTATAAATATTGATAGAATCACCAACTTGAGTTCCATCTTCATCAACTAACTTAAATGATTCTTTTACATTAGCAGGAAGTTCAGTTGTAACTTTTTCAATTTTATATGTTTTTGCTGCATCAGCAATTTCTTGAACTTTTACATTTAATTCTGCGAGAGTTTTTGCATCACCATCTTTCACATCACCGAGAATAGCATCAATAGCAGCTTGGATTTGTGATGCAATAGTACCACCTTCAGAACTAGAACCACCATCTAAAGCATCTAATCTAGCTAAAATGCTATTTTCAGCTTGTGTAGCACGAGTTACTTCAGCAGATAATTCTGCTTTTGTTGAGCCATCAGCAATTAATTCATCACCAAGATACAATTCATATTTAACGAATTCATTTGTGTCATTTTGATGTTCAACAACATAAAATGAATTGGCATCTTTGGTTTGGATATTAGCGAAATTACTTGCTAGACCCCTAAGAAATTTTAATTCAGCCATAAAATTTTATTTTAGAATTTTAAATATTATTGTTATTTTAATTATAAATATTTATAATTTTATAAAAAATTATCATTTATTTTTTTTTTATAGATAAAAAAATAAATGACCGAATTTATATCGGTCATTTATCTTTATAAATTTAAATATCATCAAATGAAACTGCTTCTGGAGTAATAACAAAATCAAGATTAATGTATTCAAGAGCATTTATTGGTTTGAAGAAAATAGTACAATTAAGTTCTCTTCTCATTCTACTTTCAACGCTGTCATCTACATTTATTCTATAATCAGAAATACCTCTATTTGCTTTAATGTTATCTAAAATAGGAGTAATTGTTGATAAGAACTTATTCTTTGTTGATGCATCATTTGGTTCAAATATTAAACCATTACAAGCAATTGAAATAAGTTTTCTCATTCTAAGTAACAATCTTCTAACAGCAATTCTATTTAATTGTCCTTCAGCAATTTGTAAGTTCTTTTGTCCCCAAATCTTAACACCATCTACTGCAAATGTCTTAATTGGATTAATTCTTCCTTCGTAAAGAACATCTTCATCAGCTAATTTAGTAACATATTTAGCTTTCACGCAGTCTACATCGCCTCTTGATAAACCAGCTGGCACATACCAAGGGAATGCTGTGTTGTCGCATACTGCCATATTTCTAACAACATCCTTTGTAGGAGGTAAATATATATATTGATTATTATCAGTATCTTCATATTTAACCCAAGGATAATATGTACAAGTATAATTACTATCAATACCAGTCTCTTCTAATTCATAAACAATGTCATCAACTGAATACATTTCATCAACAAAATCACCATTACCTAATGGTTTATCTGGTGTTGTTACAACATAAATAGCATCAGCTCTTTCTTCTTCAATCATATCAATTGTTTCTTCAACCAAGGTTCTATTATTGATTATATCAATACCTGGAGTTGCAAATACATTAATATCAACTTCTTCACTATTTGCAAATTGTCTAATTGCAGATAAATAAGCATACCAGTCAGATGTGATACCTTGTTGATTTAATTTTAACAATTCTGGGTCTTCAATTCTACTAAATGATTCACCTTCACCGCTTTGTTCATTATACAAACCTTTGTATGCTGTCATTTTGAAATCATCAGTATTTGATCTTTGGTCTCTATAAACATCCCAACCGTCAAAACCGCCATAGAAATATGTAGTAAACTTACGTAAGTCAACATATTCAAAAATAGTATTCATCATTTCTGATTCAGTACCAACAACTGGAATATCAGTTAATAATTGTGTTGTGTTGTTAACAGTTACTGTATCAAATAAGTAACCATTAATTCCATCAACATAAATATTTGGCTTTGCTGAAGAATAACTATCTAAAGATACTCTTGAGTCAAGGTGGAAACCGTGTGATAAATAAGATGGTTCATCATGATAAGCTAATTTACCTTTATAAGTAAATGCATCAATATCAACACCTATTCTTGATGATAAACCAAAATATTGTCTTCTATGTTTTACATCTTCATTATAATTTACATTATACTTCAATGAAGGGCAAACAACATTTTTATGTGCAGATGCATTAATTTGTTCACCACTGAATTGAGTTAATGGATATCCTAAGAAACCACAAGGTATTGAATTATTTGCTGCCATTGTTTCATTTACCTCAACAGTGATATATTTAGATTTTGATTCATATACACCATCAAAAGAACCAATTTTATATGCAATATAATTATCATCACCTTGCATCATAGTACATTTAGTGAATTTTTCTAATACAATAACTGATTCGTCAGTGTCATTAATATCACGAATAATAACATCAAATGTTTTAGAATCTGGTTTTATATTTTGTATAGAAACTTTAATTTCATTATTTGATGCATCACCATCTGAAATTGTATGGAATCTAAACAATTTATTTAATTCAATATTATTAGTATCACCCTTTACATTAGATACAAACCAAGGTGTTGATGCAAATCTATAAGAATCAGTGTAATTATTCAAATCACATGATACTGTTTTTAAAGCACCATCTATTTTTTTATAATATTTACCATCATCTTTATTAAATACTAACATTGATTTACTATCTACGCCATATGAAATTTCTGTTTCTTTCAATTCATCAACTATATTAACTAATGAATATGCGCTATTATCATCTGGTATACTAGATTCATCCCAATATCTATAAACATAACGTCTTAAACCATTACTGTCAGTTACTTGCGCTACTGTATAAATTTTACCAATAACAGTATTTCCAGTTACTACTTCGCCATCTTTTACCATTGGTTGCTTTGTATTAAAATTAAATGAAGTGCAAGTAAATAATGTAGATGGTGCTAAAAAGCGTTTACCAACTTCTTTTCTAGTCAATGCAGTTTCAGCAATTGTCATGATATCATTAACTGGTTGTAAACCACAATAATCAGCGAAATCAAATGCTTGGAAAGCAGTTAAGCTGCTATCAATTTTAGTGATACTACCATCTTCTATACCTTGTACCAATGCTACATCATATAATGATTCAACATAAATAGGTGTAGTTCCGTTTGAATTTTTAGTACCTAATACATTTAAGATGTAATCTTTATCATTTGGGTTTAATGAAACTGAATATTCAAAATAACCACTTGTATCTGTTGAAGGTTTTGTATTATCGGTTTGTTCACCTTTTAAACCAATAAGTTTAAATTTACCATAATTTAATGGGTTAACACTCCAATCTACTTGAGTACCATTAACTGTATTACTAGTTGAACAATTACCAGCATTTGTACTAAAACTAGAATATTGAGAAATACTTAAAGCATTTAAGTTATAAGTTTTTGGTTCATTACATGCTCTATTTACAATTTCACCAACTTCATACACTAAAGAATCATATGAATCTGTTGAACATTCGCAAGTATTTGCTCCTTTTAATTTTCTATATTTTTCATGATGTCCTCTAGATCTTAACACTGCAATAACCATTTTCTTATCACCAGTTCCACTTGCTGTAATTGCCCAAGCTGGACCAGCTTTATAACCGCTTAAACCAAGTACACGGCAAACTTGTAATTGTTTTGATTCAGTTAAATAAGACTTTGCAATATATGGTAATTCATACTTAGGATACTGACTACCCTTAAATTTTTCTGTACTAGTTCCACCAAAAACAGTTTGAAAGTCTCTCCAGTTTTCTATCAACATAGGTTGAAATGCTGGTCCTTTTAAAGTTTCACCAGCAAGACCTAAAGTTGTAATACCCAAACTTTTTACTGCGTATGACAATTCTGTTTCTTTTGTATATACGCCAGGAGACACATGTATTTGTCTTGCATTATCTGCCATAATTATACTATAATTTTTTAAAATTATTTTCTTTATTTAATAATAAATATCAGTTTATTTTCAATAATTAATATATTTAACTAATATTTTATATAAATATTTAATTTTCATTATTTTTGTATTTATTTATTATATTCAATCCATCATTCACATCACATAAAATATCACCACATAAAAGTTTATCATTATATTCTTTTAATAATGTTTTAATATCAATTTCAACTGATTTTTCATTTATTAATTCATTGTGATAAGATTCAATTAATTTAAAATAAATAGATGTAATTTCACCAATATTATTCAAGCAATTATTTAATATGATATAATCTTGAACACTTAAATTAAATTTATATTGTTCTTCAAATATTAATAAATTTTCTTCAATATTAATTAATTCTTTTAGTTTCATTTTTTATAAAAAATAAAAAATATAAAAAGAAAGTAAATAATATAATATATTTGTTTTTATCTGTTTTTTTATATATTTTTGTAAAAAAGTTTTTTATATGTTTGAAAATGATATAAACTTATTTAATGATGATTGTGTTAATGTAATGAACTTAATGAAAGAACAAAATATTTTTGTTGATTTAACTGTAACATCACCACCATATGATTCATTAAGAACATACAATAACTCATGTGAATGGAATTTTGATAAATTCAAAGAAATCGCAAAACTATTATATGAAGTTACTTCTGATGGCGGTGTTGTTGTTTGGATATGTGGAGACCAAACAATTAAAGGAAGCGAAAGTGGAACATCATTCCGTCAAGCATTATATTTTATGGAGTGTGGATTTAAGTTGCATGACACAATGATATATGAAAAAAACTCGTCATCTTTTCCAGCTAAAAGAGGCAGTAAACGTTATACCCAAATCTTTGAATATATGTTTATTTTTGTAAAGGGTAAAATACATGACTGCAATCTACTATGTGATAAAAAGAATAAATGGGCTGGACATACCAATTGGGGAAATAACACACAATACAATAAAAATGGCGATTTAATTCAAACAGAGAATATTAAACCAGTTCCAGAGTATTCAATGCGTAATAATATTTGGAAATATAGTGTAGGTTTTAATGGTAAAACAAACCACCCAGCAGTGTTTCCTCAACAATTGGCAACTGACCACATAAAATCTTGGTCTTTAGAAGATAATATAGTGTTTGACCCATTTCTTGGTAGTGGCACTACTGGAATTAGCGCAATAAGAGAAAAAAGAAAATTTATTGGGTGTGAAATTGATGAATCTTATTTTAATGTTGCTAAAAGTAGAATTGAAGATGAATTAAAAAAATAGCGTAGTAAAAAAGACTACGCTATTTTTTATAAATGATTTTGGAAAAAATCTATATTATTGTCTAATTTTATGCATTAAATATAATTTCTTCTGCACCTATTTCTTCATCTAATGAGGATTCTGGATTATCATCTTTACTTAAAAGAACGTTAGGTTCATAACCGCTTAATTGTATCATTGATTCTTTAAGATTATCATTTCTAGAAATTTTAAATTTAATTGTATCACCATCATATATTTTCGTTTCATTTTCAAATGTTTGTTTTTCCTCATTAATCCACATTAAGAAATCATACACATTATCAATTTCAATTTGTTCAATAATCATATCAGAATCAAAAACAAATTCTGCCGAATTACATGATGTTTTAGGGAAATTAACTGTTAATGTTAATTTTTTGTTATAATATTCAGGTTCCTCCTCATTTCTTGAACAATCTAAGAAATTTTTATAAAAATTTTCTTCAACTTTAATTTTAGGTTTAATTTTGTTTGTTTCGCCTAAAGTTCTAAATGATAATTTTGATGGTAAATGAGTCACTTTAAAATCTTCTTCTCTAATAATATATGCCTTTATCTTTATTTCAAATGTTTGAGAATAATATTTAATATCATCTATACTATATTCTGATTCATCTGAAATACTTTCCAAAGTCATTGGCATATAATGGTTATTTGGTGCTATATAACAATTTATTGATTTAAATTTACTATTGACTAATTCATTCATTTCATTAATCAACTCGTATTTATTTGTTATTATTGACACTTTATATGTCATATCAATAGAAAAAGGTTGTTTCATTGAATACATATCATATGATTGAGTGCCATTTTCTTGTAAAACTGGAACCATAAACATTGGGTAGTCTCTATCTCCTGGAATATTATATGATTCACCTTGATTACTACCTTTTTGTGGGTTATTATCTCTAGTAATTGTTTTAAAGTTCATCAATAAATTACCAAATTCATCCAAATGTTTCCAACTTTGTGAATATTCATTTAATCTTTGATTTGCAAAAAGTTTTAATGTTGGTATTTTTTTTCCATCATATGAAATATATAAATCATCTTCGACCCATTTTCTGAATTCATTGTCAATATCTTTATAAGAAACACCCAATGGGAAATTAGGGGCATGTTCTAAAATAATTTTAGACATGTTCCTTCTTCTCTCAACACCATGTGCTTTTTTTCTTAAATTGATTCTATTTATATTACTTTTAGGGTACATTTTATTATGTATTATATAATAATAAATATTAATGTTAAACATTTTTAACATTTTATCGTTGTATCAATTATAAAAATTGTATATCTTTGTTTAAAAATTAATTTAAATGAAAAAAGAAGATTTTATTCTCATAAAAAATGATAAAATATTAATTAATTGGGATAAAGTATTAAAATTAAAATATTTTAATGAATTATATGATATTCATCAAAATAAAAAATGGCATTTTGAAGACAATGTATTAATACACACAATGTATGTTACAAATCTATCATTGGAACTTTTTGGTAATGATAACACCAAAAAGAATAAAATAATGTTAATTTCCGCATTATTTCATGACATAGGTAAAGTTATTTGTACTGAATATAAAAATAATAATTATATTGCTCCACAACATGAAATATTTTCAGATAGAATATTAAGAGAATTATTATCAGATGATGAAGACATTGAGATAATATCATTTTTTGTTAGAAATCATATGAAACCTTTATATGCATTAAAATCAAAATATCTTATTAATGAAATATTAAATGAATGTGACAATAATTTATGTACAATTGATAATTTAATTACATTTAAACATTGCGATTGCGTTGGGTCTATAATGCAAGAAGAAGATGGGTGGAGAGAAAAATTAATTATGTTTAAACAAATATCAGAAGAAATACAACATGAAAATAACATTAAATGAAAATAATTTAATAGAAAAAACTTTAATTAAACTTCAAGAATTAATTTCAAATACATCATTTGAAAATCATGTTTTCATTTGTGGTGGTTTTGTTAGAGACAAAATAATGGGATTAACGCCAAAAGATATTGATTTATGTGTTGACATAGAATATGGTGGAATTGCTTTTTCAGAATACATATGTCGTATTGCAAAATGTTATAAAGCAGATAGTAATCCAGTTATTTATCCTAAATTTCAAACAGCAAAATTTAATCTAAGAGGATTTGCTGATATTGAAAATGTTGATATTGAATGTGTACAAACTAGAACTGAAAAATATAATAAAGAACAAGGTAGAAAACCAGATGTTGGGTTTGGTACATTGTTGGAAGATTCTCTTCGCAGAGATTTAACAATAAACGCAATGTATATTAATCTTACAACATTAGAAGTTGTTGACCCTTGTAACAAAGGATTACGTGACATAAAAAATTGTATTTTAAGAACCCCAACAGATAGCACTGAAATATTTAGTGATGACCCACTTAGAATGCTTAGAGTAATTAGATTTGCTAATAAACTTAATTGGGGTATTGAAAAAAATACTTGGTTTGGTATCATTAAAAACGCATATAAAATCATTGATATATCACAAGAAAGAATTACTGATGAAATTAGTAAAATATTAATGTGTGAATTCCCATCTTATGGACTAAAACAACTTAAAAATAGTGGCCTATTGTATTATGTGTTACCAGAAATTAGAGATTTAGTTGGTATAGAACAAGGTGAAGAGCATTTTGGTGATGTATTTGAGCATACTTTATCAGTTGTTGATAATACCAATCCTATATTAACGCATAGATTTGCAGCACTATTTCATGATGTGGGTAAATATATTGCAAAAACTAATATTCAAGGTAATATACATTTTTATGGGCATGAAATATATGGTGAAAAAATGGTAAATTCTATATTGAAATCTATGAAATTACCAAATAATGACATTAAGTTAATTTCTCGTGCCGTAAGAAACCATATGAGATTTAAATCTAGTAACAATAATTGTCCATCAAATAAAGCAATTAGAAAATTTATAACTAGTTTTAATGATGATGAAATTAAAATTATATTAGATGTAATGCATGCTGATAATATTTCACATTCTGAAAAATATTGTTTACCAAATCAAGTTCCATTAATCATAAAAAAAATTAATGAAATTATAGAAAAAGAAAATTTAAATTCAAATACAATAAAATTACCTATTAATGGTAATGATATAATGAAAGAATTTAATTTACCTAAAGGACCTATAATTGGTAAATTACTTGAATCTATTAAAGAATTGTATTTGGAAAATCCTAATATTACAAAGGAAGACTGTATTAAATATATACAAAAAAAATTAACTGTTTAGTATGGAAGATAAATTAAAGGTTATTAAACAATTTTTTTTAAGACTTATAAAAAATTATGATAATATATTTGAAAATACAATACTTGGCGTTATGTGCCCATATTCAAATATATATTCAATATATGAAAAATCTGAAATAAATACTAAGAAAGTTATTTTTTCTTGTATGTGTGAATATATTGTGATATTACTCCATAATAAACTCACTAATGTTGATGAAATGGTTTTTTATGAAAAACTAATAGATAGATATAAGCGTTATGATAATACGTTAATTCTTCGTAAACTTTCTTTTGAAGATAAAGTTAATTTAATAGCCAACGTAATAACGTTTATAAACACAACAGGTTTAAAAAGTATTTATGATGCTAAACCATTTAGTATATTTCATACAATATTAAAAATAATAGATTATTCAATTTGTTGGGGAGGAGGAGAAAGTTATCATGTATGGGAAAAATATAATAAATTAATAAAAAACCATTTTCTTTATGAATTTTTAATAATTTAAATTTGCATAAATAAAAAATAATTATTATCTTTGCGTCATAAATAAAAATTTATATTAATATGGAAATTGAAAAATATCAAGAATTTAAAGAAACTTTAATTAATCTTAATTTAAATGATTTTATTTATGATTCTAATAATGAAATAGGGTTAAATCCTCAAATAAAGATTAGAGTAAACGGTGAGGGTTATTATTGGTCTCCATTAAACTCATTTAAAACAGAATTCTTTTTTGAAGAATTTGAACTAGATTATAATGTTAATAATGATAATGATTTGGCATCGGAAACATTAGAAGATGTTAATTATTTTGATATTTACATAGAATTTAGTGAAGATATTTTCACATCATCATATGGTGGTTGGGTTATAATGGAAGAGAACGAATTGTTGTGTATTCCTTCATAATAAAAGGGGCAAATTATTTGCCCCTTTTATTATTTACCTTCACTAGAATACGCATTAACTAAACACATTATATTTTGTTGACTATTTTGTAATTTATCTTGTAATGCATCAATAACTAATTTTAATGTTGCGCCACTATTTATATCTTCATCAAATATTAAATATTTACTATTTTGATATCTAGTGAATAATTCATCATCATTATTCATCATTTCATCTGAAATAACATAAACATTATTTAAATATTTTCTAAAACGTTTTTCTATTTTCACAATTTTAAATTGACTCATATTAATTTGAAATCCTTCTTGTATTTTATTTTCATATTGTTTTAATATTAAATCAACTTCTTCAAGCAATTGTAAAAAGATTTTTTTACCAATATTCAACTTAATTCTTTTCATAATTTCATTAATAATGTGATTAGTATCCAATGAAGAACTATTTGCAAACTTAATTTCATTATTAATCATTTTATTTAATAATAATTTATAAACATTTTTTGTTTCTTCATTTGGTTTTTCTTTTAATGCATTATAAATGTATATGTAAAGCGAATTTTTAATAACTCCTTCAGAAAATTTTTCTCTACTATTTTTTCCTATTGATATTTGTGTTAATATATCTTTATATTTTTCAAAAAAATTATTAATAGGTATTTTAGCATAAGATGATATTTCACCATGCATTGCAGATAAAACATCTTTTTTTAATCTCATTATATCAATTTCACTTAAGTTATCTTGAATCATTTGTTCTTCATCTAGAACAACATTAATTAAATTTCGTTTAAAGAAATTTTCCACAAAAGGCACACCTATTTTTCTACTTAAATTAATGCAATAATATTTATTAAATTCTGATGATGATGGAGCAGCAACAATATAATCAGGTATAAAATTTTCTTGTTTCAATGCATAATTAGCATACATTATTGATTTATCTAAAAATTGATTTACTGAACTATAATCATCTTTAGATTTATATGATTGTTTATAATGGTCTTTGTCTCCAGCATATGAAAAATTATTTTTAATATCGTAATTAAATTTATTATCATATGTAACATTGATTCTATCAAAAGCTTTTTTACCTCTAGATAAAGACTGAATAGTTTTTCTACTAGATGGGTCAATACCCAATAATTCATCAGTTTTCCCATTTTGTCTTAATGCACCATGTTTAATTGCATCACTAAGTTCAAAACCATTCATAGTGAATAATGCTAAACAATAAACATTAGTTCCTTGGACTCTAATTTTATTATATCTACCAATTTTTTTAGTATCATCTGTTTCGCTACTAGCTCTTATTTTCTTATCAGAAATACCCATTAGTATTTGATAATTTCTATCATATGCATTTGTTGCCCAATTCTTTAAACCTTCAGAATCATTATTGTTTTGGAATTGCGCTATTTTGTTTTTAACACCATTATCTAAATAATCAAGTAGTAAATTACCATTAAAACCATTTTCAGCATAATCAATAATTGATTGATATGCTAATAATAAATTATATAGATTATTAAATTTATCATTAAGGTTAGTACTTCGTTTATCTAATGTGTTATCACCATATAAAATATCTTTCTTAGTGCCAAATATTCTAGTGTCAATATCATTATTACTAGCATCATCTTTATTTGAATCAATTGATAAATTAATTGTATTATCATCATTTTTAGTAAAACTAGCACCTTCAAATAATTTATAATATTTCTCTTCGCTAATTTTAATTCTTTTTATTGATTCTGTTTTATATGATTTATTATTCTTATTAATATCTTTTATAATATCATATTCGCATATATAATCAACAATTCCTTTAAATGTTTCAATAAAATCTATTTTACCTCTAATTCTATCAACAACTTCTTTTAAGTAAAAAGTAATGCCATGAAATTTAGTTGATGGAACTTTATAATAATTCAATAAGAAATGAATAATATGTTCATTCACATATCCAACTTTATCTAAGTAACATTTTTTAAATTCTCTTACATATTCATCTGTTGATATATATTCTTTATTGTTTATAAATCTTTTCATAATTAATTTCCATTAAATTCATTTTCATTAACATAAGCACATGTTATTGTACGCCAATTACTTATATACCCAAAAACTGTGTGACTATTATCAAAATTATTCCTACCATCATTTGTTACAACATAATATAAAATTTGTGTTGGATTTATTTGTACACCAATGTAATCTCCAACTTTTATTTCAGCACCAATTTCATCTAAAGTATTTTGGTAAATATAAAATTTTAATTTACCATTTTTAACATAAGTACCTAAATTTTTAGTTTTATCATAAGAAGATAATTCACCTTCCTCAATTTCATATATCACATGTAATTCAACTGGTGTTTTAAAAACAACCCCATTTGATTTTGTTTCTCCGTATATGAAATCTGTATTTGTTTTAGATAAATCAACTTCATACAATATAACTGTTTGATTTACATCTTGTTCTAAATAATTCATACCAATTTCAGTTTCATATTGAAAATCACTTTCTGAATAGAATAAATTATTTCGTTTTATTGGTGTTCTTCTAATATTCCTAGTGTTAAATTGTAAATTAGACATTATTTATAATTTTTTTCATATTCATTATTTTTCTTATATGAAACAATTCTATTTTGATATTGACTATAATTTTTAGTAGTCCATTCAATTACTTTTTCTAAATCATTTGTTTTATATATAATTCTATTATTAGTAACATCACAAACTTGCCATTCTAAATCACCTTGAACACCTCTAGGTGAATAATTACCTTTAATATATATTATATTTTTAGCTGATGGACCGTAAAATATAACTTGATTTTCTTGGTCTCCATCATGAAACACTTCAACACCACTTGCTTGAAATAATACAAATTCACTACCATATTTTGGTGTTTTAACGTTTTTATCTACTATAGTAAATACATCTGTTGCGCTAATAGCATCGTAAGCAAAATCATATCCTTCACCAAATTTATTTTCGATATCACCACAACCACTATATGCTAACCTATCTAATTCTTGAGTCCCATATTTAAATCCCTCTTTAGCAATTGAATAAGCATTATCTGAAAAATGAACCAACCATTTATTTTTTATTAATCTAGGTCTGCTAAAAAACATAAAAGCAGGTGCTTCATAAAGATACTCACCATTATGACATTTATCCCATAAGTAATTATATAAATTATTTTGTAAGTCGTAATTTTCCCAAATAAATTTTATAAATTCATTAGTATTATACGTCATTTTATCGAACAATTCATCTACAAATACATAAAACTCATTATCATATGCTTCATCATAATCTTCACCATCTTCTACTTCAACCTCATAATTATCATCAAAATATGTTCTTAAATCATCGTAACCTTCATCATTTTTATAATATTCTTGAACCAATCCATTTTCTAATCCCCAATGAAATAATAAAAATATTTCATCTTTAACATTCATATTTAAATAATGATATAAAGGCATACCAAAATTCTTATCTAAATATTCATTTAACAATACTTTATTAAATTGATTTTCTGTTATTATAATTTTCATAATATTAAATTATTATATAATAATAAATAGTTGATTTTATTAAAAATAGTACTATATTTTATATAGTATAAAATATTTAAGAAATGAATAGTAAATTATCAAAAACGTCAAAAGTTATTGAAATTTTAAAAAACTATAATGGATTAAATTCATATATAATTAATTTAAGAAATGAAGTATTAGTATATAATAAATTAGCATTAAGTGAATTTCAAATTGAATATGTTTTAACAAACTATGATAAAAAACCCGAATATTTAAACAAAATAATTAAAATATCTAAATGGTATGGCGAAAAAAAGAAAGAAGATTGGAATCTAGAATTTACACCAGAAAAATTATTAGTTGGTTATTATCTAGGTGAAACCAAAGAATTTTATCACATGTTTGTTAAATATAGAAAAAGTCAAGAAAAAATGATTCCGCTTTTTATACCAAAAAAAGCATTATTAAATCCTTTATTCCTTGAAAATTTTGAAGATAAAATCATAGACTTTGAAAAATATAACAAATCAGCCAATATTGTATTAAAAGAATCTCAAGAATTAGGGGTTAAGTTTTTAACAACTAGAAAAAAAGCAATATTAGCACATGAATGTGGTGGTGGAAAATCGATAACATCAGTTGTTGCTGCATTAGAAGACAATTATAATAAAATATTGGTTATTTGTCCAGCGTCTGTTAAAACTAATTGGTTTAGAGAAATTAATCGTTTTATTGATAAAGATGATATTGTTATAGTAGAAGGTTCTAAATGGAAAGATAGTAAATTTACAATTATTAATTATGATATATTAGATAATTTTTATGAAATACCAACTGAAACCGTTCAAAGAAAAATTAAAGATGTTTCAGAAAATGGTAATATCATATATAAATCAGTTGAAAAAGAAGTAGTTTCTCATAAACAAGATATAATTAACAGTGCAATGGAAAATTCACAATTATTCCAATCTAATTTTGATTTAATTATAATTGATGAAGCTCATAGATTAAGTAATTCTAAAAGTATCAGATATAAAATCATTTCTGATTTAATAAAAAGAAGTAATCCCAAAGGTGTATATGAATTAACTGGAACAATGATTACAAATAACCCAATGAATCTTTATAACATATTAAAGATTATTGATGCTGAAATTACTAAAGATTGGCAATCATATGTAATAAATTATTGTGATGGTAAACAAATTTATGTAAAGGGTGAAAGAGATAAATTAACCAAAGGATTCTTATATAAAAAGAAAAAATCAAGTTGGTATGATTTAACAAATGACGAAAAAACTGAATTAAATCTTTATCTAGACAAATATTGTAAAAAAATATGGTTAACAAATGGTGCTTCTAATCTTGATGAATTAAGAGAAAAAATTAAGCATATATACTTAAGAGACTTAAATGATGACATCTATCAGAATTTCTCAAAAGAAACTAAAATTATTAGATATAAATTGTCTAATGAGGAAAAATTAACATATGACAAAGCATGGGAAGAATATGTTTCAAATCAAGGCAATGAAACCGATGTTGATAAACTATTAGATAATAAGAAACTAATTGAAAGTTCTGTGTTAAGACAAACAACATCAATGTTAATGCTACCACATACGATTGAATTAGTTAATAGTATTATTTCTAAAGGTGAAAAAGTGATTGTATTTTGTGCATTTGATAATGAAATATATACCTTGCAAGAACATTTTAAAGATAAATGTGTAATACATAATGGTAAACTAACGTTAAAAGAAAAAGATAAATCATTAAAGACATTTAATGAAGATGATAATGTTAAAATACTTTTAGGTAATTTATCATCTACATCTGTTGGGTTGAATCTATGTGTTGCAAATAATATTGTATTTAATTCAGTTTCTTGGCTTCCAGCAGAAAATCACCAAGCAGAATATCGTATTTTGAGAATTGGACAAAATAAAGATTGTTTCATTTATTATCAAATTCTAGAACAAACATATCTTGAAAAAATGTTTGAAATATTAGATATTAAGAATGAAATTATAAATAATGTTATTGTTGACGAAAAAAATAAATAAAAAGTTATGATTAAATTACAAAAAGAAGATAAACCAATTACTATTAATGCAAATTCAAAAATTTCGATTGATTATGATAACATCTTAGAAATAACATTCCTTTCAAATGGTCAAAAAATTAAATTATCAAAAAACCTAAATGGTGAATTAGAAATTGTTGGTGTGGATTGTCCAAACGAAAGGTATAAAGAATGTAATGATAAAACTAAAAAACATTTTCAAGAGATAATGAAAATTGCTGATGAAATTGATGTTAAAAACAAAGAAAAACATAAAAAAATGTTAAATGATTTAATAAATTATTATACCAATAATGCATCTGAATATTCAAACGATAATGAAGATTCTAATATAGATATTGAAAAAGATGAATAACTTATGTTTTATTAAATATATAGGTGAAAACGAAAATGGTACATATTCATATGACCTTCTCTTCACTGAAAATGCTGATACTTTTTGGGGGGAAGGTTTTGAATATATACCATGTTGCTTGTGTAATGAAATGATACCAAATGAAGATGGTTATGATACCATTAAACGAATTAACATAAATTATAAATTAAATTTAATTCAAGATTCATGTTGTAATTCAATGCAAGATTCTATGGATGGTATAATTAGTTTATGTTGGTGTTATGACAATGAAGAAAATTTTATTTTTAAATTGGATTATGGAATGACATATGAAAAAGTTATGGAAATAATTGATAAAATTAATTAAATATGTTTTTAGTTTATATACATAGAATTGGCGTTAATGCTGAAAACCAATATGAATACGAATTATATTTTTCAGATGATAAAAATATATATGATGAAAATGAAATTAATTATTCACCTTGTGGTTTAAAGAAAAATAAATACAGCGATTATTTTGATTATAAAGAAATTAAAATAATAGAAACTACAATTAATTTATCATTAATTGAAAATAATATGTGCTTTGGATATAGACATGCTGTTGATGGTATTATAGCATTAGCATATGAAGATATTACTGATTATGAAGAATATCCAGAAAATGGAAGACTTGTATTAAAATATGGTATGACAATAGATGAAGTTATTGAAAAATTAAATGATAAAGATATTTATTTTAAAGATTAAAATGATATGACATTCTTTATTAAACAAAATTCAGAATTACCCATTTTAAAAATGGAATTAATTAATGATGGTAGAAATAATTACCAAAAATTCCAATACTCTATACAAGATGCAACTGTAACTTTTTCAATGGTAAATGTTGACACTGGTGTTATAAAAATCGCAAATGCACCTTGTTATATTAAAAGAAAAGATACTGATGGATGTTCAGAAGAGTATTTAATTTGTTATAATTGGAAAAAAAGAGACACAAAAGAAGTTGGTACATATGAAGGGACTTTCACAATACATTTTAATGGTAATTTAACATCAGCAAATACATCTTATCCTAGTGGTGATTTAATAATGCCAATTTCCGAAAAACTTCTCATAACAATAAAATAAAGCAACTAATATTAGTTGCTTTATTTTTTTTTCTAGAGTTAAAATTTTGTTTTTCTGGAATATTTTATATATTTTTGTGAAAATGATGCCATTTTATATGGCTTTAATTAATATAAAATAAAAAAATATTATTATGTCTGATTTTAATAAAGAACAAATCGAAAATTTCTTAAATGGGCATGACCCAATGGAAAAAATTGTTAGTGTTGAATGTGATTTTAACGATGAAGATGTTAGTATCATTTTCATTAATAAAAATGGTGAAAAAAGAGTTAAATTAGACGATTTTAAACCGTTTGTATGGGCAAAAAATAGCGTGGCCGTAAGAATGTTTGATGGCGATAGAAAATTGCTAAAACAGCGTTTAAAACAATATGGTATTGGCGTTAAATCTCTTATAACAAAATTTGATGAGACACAAGAATCTGAAAGACTTGATAATGGGTATAAACTTATGTTCTATGCCAAGAAAAAGATGTCTTTTAGAAATTTTTTATTTTTTTTTAATGAAGCAAAAACACCAATATATAACACATCAAAAAAGAAAAATAATAATGAATCAAATTCAAAAGAATTCTTATCTGTGTCTCCAGTTGAACAATATATGATGTCCACTGGTAAAAGATTATTCAAAGGTTATGAAAACTATGATGAATTAAAAAGATTAATGTTTGACCTTGAAACACAAGGTCTTAATCCAGAAATACATGCAATTGACCAGATTGGTATTAGAACAAATAAGGGATTTGAAAAAATTATTACTGTAACTGGCGAAGGTGAAGAACGATTAAAAAACGAATTGGATGCTATTATTGAATTTATTCAAATATTAGCACAAGAAAAACCAGATGTTATTGCTGGGCACAACTCTGAAAACTTCGATTGGAACTTTATTGAAGTTAGATGTAATGTATTAGGTTCTTCATTAAAAGATATATCTTTAAACTTTTTTAAACATCCTATTTTTAAGAAAAATAAAGAAACTGTTTTAAAATTAGGTGGTGAAGTTGAATATTATAAACCAACTATAATGTGGGGTCATAATATTGTTGATTCATTACACGCAGTAAGAAGAGCACAAGCAATTGACTCTAACATGAAATCTGCTAGTTTGAAATATGTAACAAAATATCTTAAATTAACAAAAAACAACCGTGTGTATGTTAAAGGAGATAAGATTGGAACAATTTGGTTAGAAACTGAACCAAATTATGCTTTTAATAATGAAAACGGTGATTATTATAAAATAAGTAATGCAAAACCATTACAAGATAATTATGAATTAGTTAGTGGTAGATATATTGTAGAAAGATATCTATTAGATGATATTTGGGAAACTGATAAGATTGAATTAAAATTAAATGAATCAAACTTTCTAATTAGTAAGATATTACCAACTACATTCCAAAGAGCATGTACTATGGGTACTGCTGGTATTTGGAAATTAATACTTCTTGCTTGGTGTTATGAAAATGAATTAGCTGTTCCAGCATTTGGTAATTCTCAAAGATTTACTGGTGGTCTTTCTCGTTTGTTAAAAGTAGGGTATGCTGATAATGTCGTTAAACTTGACTTTAACTCGTTGTACCCATCAATAATTTTAACTTGGAATGTTAAAAGTAAATTGGATATCAGTAATTCAATGCTTATGATGCTTGAATATGTGTTGACACAACGAGAAAAATATAAGGAATTAAAGGGTGAATGTGGTTCTAAAGCTAAAAAATTAAAAACATCATTAGAAACATTTAATGGAACTGATGAGGAGAAACAACAATTATTACGAGAAATACAACATTGGGAAGCAGAATCATCTGCTAATGATAAGAAACAGTTGCCATTAAAAATATTAGCAAACTCATTTTTTGGTAGTTTTGGAGCACCAAATATTTTCCCATTTGGTGATATAATATGTGCTGAAATGACAACTTGTGTTGGTCGTATGTCTCTTCGTTTAATGATTTCTCATTTTACTAATATTGGATATACACCTATTGTTGGTGATACTGATGGTTTCAACTTTAAAATGCCTGATATGTTTAGATATACTGATGAAAACCCATATATAAGTAACGGTAAGGGTCGAAATACAAAAGAAGGTAAATCTTACACAAAAGTAGAAGCTGATGTTGCTGAATTTGAAGATTTATATTTGGGTGAAGCATTTAATGGCGGTATTAACAAAATGGGTTTAGGTATTGACGAATTTTGTCCAGCAACAATAAATTTTTCTAGAAAAAATTATGCGGATTTATTAGATAATGGTAAAACAAAAAAAGTCGGAAATACAATTAAATCAAGACGAATGTCTACATATATTGAAAATTTCCTAGATGATGGTATCGACCTTTTACTAAATGGTAATGGACAACAATTTTTAGAAAATTATTATAATTACATTGATAAATTATATAATTATAGAATCCCATTACGTGAAATCGCTTCTAAAGGTAAAATTAAAAAGACATTAAAACAATATCAAGAAGATTGTTCTACTTTAACTAAAAGCGGTTCTAAAAAATCTAGACAAGCATGGTATGAATTAGTAATACTTAATAATATTAATGTTGATATTAACGATACAATTTATTATATCAATACTGGTTCAAAGAAATCAGAATCAGATGTTAAACGTATTACTCATCAATACGTTAAATTAAACGATGAAGTTGTTGAATTAAATAATAAAGTTAAAAAAGAATTATTACTTAAAATATTGGGTAATGATGCTGATTTAAAAACATTAACAACATCTCAAATTAAAGATATAATAAAACCACATATCGTAAAAGAAGAAGATGAAATCATATTAAATTGTAAATTAGTACCTAATGAAATTATTGAAGCAGAAGAAGATATTCTTTCAAATGAAGAATTTGAATATAATGTGGTTAAATATATTGACCAATTCAATAATAGAATTAAACCTTTATTAGTATGTTTCTCTCCTGAAATAAGAAATCAAATATTAATAACAAATCCCAATGATAGACAGTATTTCACTAAAGAACAATGTGAACTAGTATCTGGGTTTCCTAATAAAGAAACAGACCAAGACACATTTGAACAATTAATGTCTTTAGAAAGAAAAGAAATAGAATATTGGTTATCTGTTGATACTATACCACCTTTTGTGAAAGAATGTAATATGGATTGGGAAAAAATTAAATCAAATTATCTTGAAATAAAAAAACAAGAAGATAATGCTATTTTTATTGAAGAAAATAATAAATATTTAGATGCATTATCAAAATTAACAAAAGAAGAAATAACTGATTTTGAAGAAAATGCTAATATACCTAATTCATTATTAAAAATTGTACAATTAAATAATGATATGCATTTTAGATTTATTAAACTACCAGAAATGACACCTAGTACTGGTGGATATATATTTGAAGATATTTTAAATATAAATCATTCTGAAGATGAATATGAAGAATATATTTCAAATAATATATAATAAAAAAAAAAGAGAAGTGTTAACACTTCTCTTTTTTTTTATTTAAAATGTACCACCATCAAATGATTCATAAATCCCTTGTATTGCTTCAGAAACTGAAACTTCACTACCATCAGGACCAGTAACTGTAGAATCACCACTACCACCGCCACCAATTTTTTTCCATGATGATAATGTTGTATAATTAGATTTATCTGTTAATATGTAAATATTATTGTCTTCTTTCACAACAACTTGCATACCATCATATACAGGAGCTGAAGCAGAAGGCCAAGTACTTGCAGACGTTAAATCACTAATATATTCAACAAGCATGCGAGAATCTACTGGACCAGAAGCACCAATATTAAAATTGAAACCATAGTCTAAACTACCTTTTAATCTTGCCATAATTATTATCCTCCTTTAATTTATTGATTTAATGCTTTATTAAGTTTAATTTCATATGTAACAACACCTTGACTAGGAGATGATGTTTTTAATCGTTTATAACCAACGGTCTTACCTTGTATTGTTTTTGATACTGATGTATTTGATGAATAAGCACCAGTAAAATCAGCAAATCCAGAAGGTCCTTTAATCTTGAAAGAACTTATTGTATGAGTTGCTGGGAAGTCAAACATAAATACTTGATTATTTGCATTTTCAGAAGGAACATTAGTAAAAGTGAATGTAACACCAGTCTGTAAAGTTAATTTATTATTAGTGTCAGACACTAATTTACCACTACTAATGTTATTATAACAAGGGTAAACACCAGTTATTGTTGTTGAAGCACTATTTGTTGGTCTACTTAATGTTTTATCCAAAGCAGTAACACCAGAGTATGTATAGGCAGAATCGGTATTACCTAAGTTAGAAACAACATAACCACTAGTAATTGCGTCTGCATGACCGCTTACTATAGGACCAGTTTGATTAGCTTCCACTTTATTAGTCCCTAAACCAACGGTTAATGTTTGTGCTGTTATCTTACAAGAACTTTGAGAATTTGCTGTTGCACTAACAGACGACTTGTTACCAAATCCTGTAAAAGTTACGTTTAATGTATATGCTGAATCTGTAATTGCTGATGTAACACTTTTACTAATCGATGTAGATGTTGAATCAGCTTTATCATCATCTGTTGCTGAATAACCATTTGTTAATCCAGTTACAGTACTTGCAGTTGTTGAAACTGATAATGAACCGCAAGTAACACTACTCAATGTAATTGAAGCACCAACCTCTTGCAATGATGATGAACTACTTAAAGATATTGTTGGAGCACCAACAGATGATGAAATATTACCTTTTGTTCCACTTACTGATTCAGGATATATTTCTTTACTTAATAATCTTTCAAGAATAACATCAATACTTGTACCAGATTCAATAACATCGCCATCTTTTAATCCAGCACCTATTTTTCCTCCGCTAAGTCCAGCAACTTTTATTCTCTTTGATGTTTTAGTAACATCAGTTGTGATTCCTCTAACCGCTAAAACTTGTTCACCATTAGTACCTTCATTTTCTAAAAAGTTCTTATTAGATGAACTATCAGACCCTAAAGAAACTTCTTTAGCGTTTTCAAAAATAGTATATCCACTTTTATTTGTACCAGATACCGCAATACCAAAAACAGTTTCAATTGCATCACCATCCTTATATCTTGCTAATACAATTTCACCATCATGAGCTACACTTAATTTTTCTTTTAATGTTTCAATTGCAACACTTTTGGTTTCAAATAAATTTGAATCAATACTATTACGATATAATTGTAAATTTTGAGCCATTTATTTAAATTTTTATTTAATTAATTTTTTTATCATTTGGTATGCTGGTTAACCCAACATACCAAATAATTTATTAATACACACCTAAATCAAAATTATGTGTAACTCCTGGTACATCACCCATAGAATTTTCTAATGTAGAAACTCTATTTTGCAATGCTATATCAGCAGATTCTAAAGATGAAACTTTACTTTCTAATGTAGATACCCTATCTTCAAAATCAGTTGGTATGTTTACATCACCGCTTCCACCGCCAAGATTTTTAATATCTTCTTCTAATTTAGTTACCTTAGAATCCAATTCAGAAACTTGACTTGACAATTCTAATATACCTTCAGCACCATCAATTAATTTAATATCTTCTTCTAATTTGGTTACCTTACTATCTAAATTAGATACTTTAGATGTTAATGTTGTATTAGAAGAACTCAATCCCATTACTGTACTTTGTAATGTATTAACTTGATTTTGTAAATTTACATCGACAGTACCGTTACCATTAGAAGCTTCACCTTTTGAATCAATTTCACTTGCAATTCGACCCAAAATTTCTTGCATTGTCATTTCAGAATCACGATATGTACCTAAATGGTCACTTGCAACTTTACTTGCGAATAATGAACCATCATTTGAAACAATTAAATTGTTTTTATTTGTAGATACGTTAAGACTTGCAGTTACTTTCTTAACACCTTGTTGTGTGTCTGAAACTTTTACAATTACTGGACTGTTTCCTTCACTACCACCTTCTAATTTATCTATCTTAACAACAACTTCTTCTTCAGAACCATCAGCTGTTCTAATCTTAAGAATTAAATCACCTACATTATTATAAGCAACATCATAAACTAAACTTTGAGCTGCAATAGTATAAGTTCTTTCTTCTTTACCGTTATTGAAATATAACTTACCAGTTAAATTATCATAAGTTAATGATACATTTGCTGATAACCCATTAGTATCTAATTTAATGATATTGTTTTCTGAATTATCTAATTTAACATTAGCTTCTAATTCGTTTTCAGAATTAACAGTTAAATCAACAGAATTTGTATCTTTTACTGTTAATTTATAATCATTAACTTTTTCTTTTAAGTTATTAATTTCAACTTCATTCGTTGTGGTTCTTTCTGTTAATGAAGCTATCGAATTATGTTGACCACTAACTTTAACATCTAATGTACCAACATTTGATTCTAATGTTGTTGTTCTAGAATCTAATGAAGAAATTGAAGAACGTTGTTCAGAAATTCTAGCAAGATTTTCATTAATTTTTTCACTTAAATTTGCATCAGTACCTTCAGAGATTGTTATTCTTTCAGTTAATGACATTATTGTTGAATATTGTTCATTAACTTTAGTCTCCAATGCGCCAACATTTGATTCTAAAGATGTTGCTCTACCACCTAATGATGCAATTGAAGAGTGTTGCTCATCAAGTCTTGATTTATTTTCATCATGTTTAGAAGATAAGTTTACAACATTAACTTCTGTGGTTGTAATTCTTTCTAACAACGAATTATCATTACTTTCTAACGCAGAAATTTTTTGTGAATTAGAATTTATCCTATTTGATAAAGAACTGATTTCATTATTAATTGAATTAATCAATACTTCTTTTTCAGAAAGTTTATTATTTAATAATAATTCCAAATCAACAATTTTTGTTTCTTGATTTTTTAAATCAGAAGAAACATTATCTAATGCTTCAGATAATTTGTCAGTTAAACTGAATGTAAAACTATTGGTTGAACCGTCTTGTAATACAAAATCTACAATCATTTCACCATTTTCATTTGCATGAATATTTTCAACAAATTTAAAAGGTGTTAAATCAATTGTTTTAACTTTATCATTTATGGTATATGTTAATTCATGTGTTGATTCATTGAAATCAAAATCGACATTTATAAATAAACCATTATTATTAACACGTAAAGTATTAAATTTACTATCATCAACTTTTACATTAGCTTTAATTACATTATCAGTAGATGATAAAACAACTGAATTTGTAGATTCAACTGACAATGTGATATTATCAGTTTTATTATCAACATAAGATTTTAAAACATCAGTAGAATCTGTTAATTTTGAGTCTAATGTTGAAATTCTTTCTGATAAAGAATTCATTTCTATATCTTGTGTTGAGTTTTTATTTGTAATTTCATCAACTTTACCTTGTAATGATGAAATTAACCCTTTAACATTTGAATCATCTTTATCGTGAGTAGCATTTAATGCCTCTAATCTTTCAGTTAAACTTACAATATTAGATTTATTTTCAAATTCAGCATCTTTTGCTCTATCAATTTCTTGAGTTAATAAATTTGATAATTCATCTTCTTTTAATTGTGCTCTATTGATTTCATTTTGAATTGCTTCTCTATTTTCAGTAACTGTTTGTACAACAGAACTTTCACCATTACTTAATTTAGCAATTTCTTCATTTAATTTAACTTCTAATGCATTATTCTTTACCAATAAATCATTTAATTCACTAAATACAGTTGAATTACCATGTTTAATGTTATCTGAAGTACCTAAAACATATAAAGAATTACCATCAGTTTTTAAAATATTATTTGCTACATTAGATATATTAACATCAGCACTTAAGTTATGTGTATTTGTTTTTGTATCATAAGAAGCAACAAGTGTTACATTTCTACCAACATTAAGTGTATTGATTTTAACAGCAAAATCTGATACTGGAATTTTAATTTCTTCAGTTTCATTATTTTCTAATTTAAAAACTAAAACTAAAGCATTTGATGATGATTCATAATAAGCTTTATTTAAGATAGCACCAGAATTTAATGCAATGACTTCTTCTTTTAAACCGTTATTAAAAACTAATTCATTTTTTGAATTATCATATCTTAATGTACTTTTCTTAACTAAAAGACCATAAGTATCATCTAATGTTAATGTATTTAAAGGACTTTCACTTATTCTTAATTCTGCTGATAAAATATCTTGGAATGATTTATCACGAACAGAATCATCATATGATTTATTTGTCTTTTTAAGTACTACTGGTGTTTTTTGTTCATTTTCACTTAATACACCCCATTCTCCAATAAGGTCTTCAGCAGAAACTTCAATTTCTTTACCATCGCTCATTTTAAGAATGAATGCTTCTTTTTCTTTAGAATATTCACCATTTTCTAATCGAACATTTGGTATTTCAGTTACAACACCATTAACTTTAAATTCAATTGTATTATTACCTTCTTTAACTTCAAAACTAGCCCATAATCCATTTTCTGTATCAAGAATCATGTTATTTGACAATATTTTACCGTCATAAAAATATTGTTTAGCTAAATTTACATTTGAAGATAATGTTACACCTTCATCTTCTCTTACAACTTCATGTGTAATAGAATTTGTTTTATTAATATGTAAAGTATTTTTTGATTCGATTCTTGCTTCTTCTGATTTAGCTCTAGCAATTTCTTCTTCTAATTTTCTAGAAATTAATTCATCAGATTCGTTCAAATCTGCAATATCAATAAAAAACACTTTATTCTTCAAAGACTGAGTAACACCATCACCAACAGAACCTATTGCTAACATAATATTAGGGTCTTCAGCATCACCATATTTTAACACCATTGGTTCTGCATATAATGCTGGACGATTAATTGTTATGGTGTCCCCATTAACATATGCAATTGCATCTTCTCTTGTTTTAAAAAGAGTTTCGCAATGTACAAATTGTAAACGGCTCTTTTCTCTTTTAATCATGTGTTATATATTTTTTTATAAGTTATTAAAAAGTACCAAAATTATTATCATAAGCAACCCATAATTCATCAATTTCTTTTTCTCTCTTACTTGTTTCTTCATTAAGGGTATTTAATAATTCTGTATCAGCATCAGTTCTAGTTTTAATTTCTGAATCTAATGCTTCATTTGTTTGTAATATTGCATCGTTAAGTTTATCGACATCTTCAATACGAGTATTAATTTCATCGGTTAATGTTGAATTAATTACTTCATCTGCATCTGTTCTGTCAGATATTTCTTGGTTAAGTATTGTTTGTAATTCAGAAACAGAATTTATTCTATCAACAATTTCTTTATCTACTTTTTCTTCAACATTATCTAAATGAGCATTTAGGTCAGCAATAACTGTATCATATTTGTTAACAACCTCCTTAACAATTAAATGATTTACATTAACTAAATTCCCATCAATTATTCTAAACTCATTATCCTTTGTGTTATCAAAACCAACTTTAAGAACTAAAGAATCACCATTAACTAGTTGTCTTTTCACCCATTCAAAACCATTCCATTCGTTAATGTAATAAACTTTAACCTTTGACATATTTTCACCACCATTTGGTGTAACTGGGTTATATCTTTCGTTGTCAAAAGCAACGTTTGTAGCCATCCAAACAGCATAACCACTTTTTGCAGTAGTTGATGGCATTAATACAGTTTTATAAGGAATTTTATTAATTGTTTCTACACCGTGAAAATTTTCACCATTATAATCCTTAACAAGACGTAAACTTAAAAGGGCAGTTGGACTATCTGAAACTTGAACAACTCCGCTTTTATCATAATCAAATCTCTTAGTGTAATAGTTTGAAATTGATGTTACAGTACTTGTCCAGAATTTACATCTAGTACCATAATAATCCATACTCAATCCTCCATCACCATAACCACTTGGTAATAAAGTCATTGAATATGCGTCAACACCATCAGGTTTATTGGGATTTTCTTTTGGTTCATCTAATCCATCAACTATATCTACAACAATGTCACTATTACTACTATCGGTACTACCACTATCAATACAATTACTATCACTAATTGAAAACCATTCAGTATTTGCCTTTAACAATTGTCCAGCAACTTTACCAAACATTTGATTACATGTTATTGATTCATGGTTTTTATTTTCTTCACACAATTCAATAGCATTAAGCATACCATCCCAATCTGATTTTGATGGTACTCTCCAACCATTACCAGCATCTTCAGCAATTTGATTAGCGGCTTTATAGTTATACAAATATCCATGAGGACTATAATATTCTAAAGTCAAATATCTATCACCCTTTTTAACATAATTTGCTGATGGTAAATACCCGTTTTCTGTTTTATCAATAAGTTTTTCAACTGGTCTAAAATAAGATGTTTTTTCAGTTACACTAATGCCTATTGGACCACTAACATTATCACCAATAAGTGTTTCATCAGTAACAACTACATTACTTTGATATTTGTGAATATTATTTTCAGTGATTAAACCATCAACCTTTTCAACTATATTATCATGGTTTATATATAGGATGCCATTTGATTTATTAAACTCAACTGAAAAATCTTTAGTAAAGTTTGCTATGTTAACAGTTAACACTCTGCCATCTTTAAACTCAATATACATTTCGCCAGTTTCGTAATCAAGTCTAAAACCAGCAACTAATTTTTCACTTAAATCGTCAAATGAATTAAGAATTGATTCCTTAAGAGTGATGAAATTATGGTCAATTTCATTTACTGTCAACTTACAATCTTTTGTTACATCTTCCGCATATGGAGATGCAAATTTATAAAAATATAAGCCTTTCATTTTATTATTTTTTATTATAAATATCAGTTATTCTTTAAATTGTTCATTTCATATTTAAAATTATTAAATATATCAAATGATTCTAAATTACCATCATACATTTTAAATGATTTAAAGTACCCAATAAATGTTCCAGCAAAATGTTTTTCAAGTGGATAATGTCTATATGGGTCTATCATATAATTTGGTAATACAACATCTATTAATCCTTGAGTACCACCTCCTAATGAAATGTTATAAGGCACTGTTTCTTGTTTTTCATCAATTTCATTTAATTCCCTTAAATCAATCATTGGTAATTCTTTACTTATAAAAACTAAATTACCATTAACATAAAATAATAATTTCATTTTATTAAATGATGATTCAACTTTAACATGTATTACATTCCATTCTTCATTTCTAACCATCCCATCTTTAGAATACTCCTCGGCAATAGAATACTTTGTTTCACTTTCACAATCAAGAACAAAATAACGATATCCAACCGCACCTTCATCAGTTATTCTAAATGCTAAAGCATTATTATATAAATCATCTAAATAATTATATTCTTGATTATATTTGTCTTTTAAATCTTGTATATCATTAATCGTATAACCAGTTGGTGTTCTATTCATTAATAAAAATAAATTACCATTAAATGAAGATTTATTCCCAACATATCTTAATTTATTACCTTCTTCCCAATTATGAATATCAAAACCATTAACTGTTCTATCAAACAATAAAAATTTATTATCAGTATCAATATAATATTGGTTCTTATCAACCACTATTTCAGCAGTAGTAAAAAACTCAAAATCACTAATATCTAAATCATTTTCAATATAAGACATGCCATCTTCAATTAAGTCTATATCGGATAAATAATCCTCTCCAAATGTTTGACTTGTGGAAAAATAATGGCAATTACAAGTATTACTTACACTAGAATTACTAACATCACAATTACAATAATTTTGTCTAATGTTATAAGGTTTTGCGTTAAATCCGCAACACCAACCTATTTCTTTAGATTCATTATTTTCTTCATCAATAATATTTGGTTTTAATTCAAAAAGGCTATCATCAATATAATCATCCAAATCAGTTTTCTCGTCATACAATTCTTTATCGTAATACTTGTATTTTAAGTAATCATCTAATGCAACTGCTTCATAATAAATTGAAACATCTTCTTCTCCGAACTTAACATTACCAATATCTTCCATATCAATAAAATTAACTATATTATGCTTTCTAACATCAAGTTCGCCATCTTCTATATATTCGCCAAGATACATTGATTCATCATATTCTTTATTATAATAATAAATCCATTTGTTTTCTGCTCTTGTACCAATATAGAAAAAAATTCCTTTATTCTCTGGATATTTATCATTTAAAGTTTTAGTGGAAACTTTTTCTAAATTACTAGGTTTTAATACAAATTCATATGACCAAGTTTTACCATTTTCTAATTTACTTGGTAAAATCTCATATTGCCCACATTTTGTTTTAAAAAAACCTTGATAAAACCCACCATTTAACTCAACATCACAACAATTAATTTCATATGGGTAATCAAAAAGATTATTACATCCACTAACTGGATGTAACTGTAATACCTTTGTTTCGCTTAATTGATACTCAGAATTTTGATATAATTCAACAAATTCTTTATTGCATATCAAGTCTCTTCTATATTTTATTAAACCATTATCAAAACCAGTATATCCAATATTCTTTAATATAGAATTATCTGTATAAGCGCCATACCAAACATAATCACTATGCCCATTAGCATCATCCATTAAAACACACTCAAATGAACAAAAATCTACATATGAAATTAAATTTTCTTTGCAAAATTGTTCATTCAAAAATAAATAAGACTCAGTATCGTTTTGATTCATAAAAAAATCCCAATAATCTTCTTTATTGCATTTGATTTTAACATTATGAAAATTATTATTAATTATGTTTGCCATATTATTAAATTAATTTATATTTATAAATATTTATTGATAATAAAAGAAAGCAAAAAATGAAAACAATTCGTATAAATGAATCTCAATTTCATAGACTTTTAGAAGTTAATGGTAGCGAAGCACCATCTTTTGAGGGTGGCGATATAAAGGAGTTTCCTGGAAGTGAAGTGTCAGCAACTTCAAACATTACTGATGTTGAGGGAAACCCTAAATATGGTAAACCAAAACATACAGATAAAGTACAAAATTCATTAACAACCCAAAATTATTTTGGTAATATAAATAGACGTTGTAATAAAATATAAATAATTAAATTATGCCAATATTTTTAAAAGAAGCCAATCAAGAATTAAAAGATAACATGTATGAAATTCCAAAAGAATTACATAAACATCTTGTAAGCACACTTAAACAATATGGTGATGGTAATGAACAATCAAAAGGTTATAAACGCTTAAATGCTTTAATAAATCCAAAATATAATAAACGTTCAAACAAAGAAGAATCACAGTTTAAAGATGGTAAACACATATCACACACTGATATGGAACAAATTGACCATGATTTTAGACACATGAGTTCTAATCCAAATAACATCCAAAGAATATTAAACGGTGGTGATGAAATGGCAATGTGGGTTAAAAATGAACTAAACAGAGAAAGAACAAAAGTTGAACCAATTTCAAAACAAAAAAAAGTAGAAACTAGAAATAAAAATTCAATAAAACCAATATCTAACCCAACAAAACCAATATCTTTAGGGAATACAATAGCAACTGTCCATGAAAATAAAATATTTGAACAAGCAGATTTAGACCACCCTTATTGGGAGAAATTATCAGAATATAATGCTTATTATATATTTAATGCATTTGAAAATAAAGAAAATATTTGGAATCCATTGATTAATCCAAAAATGTATGAAAAAGCATTACAAGAATTTACTAAATACGGTAAATTTATACATTTCCCAACAAAATATCTATATCAATGGATGGGAATTATAATGAAAAATACAGCAATACTAAGAGAAATGACTAATATATGTGGTCATGGATATTATACACCTGTTGATGATTTTGTTGGTTATTATTTTGAAGATGATTATGATAAATGGGAAGAATATAAAAATAATATAGGAGAATCATATGATTGGGCAGCAATGTGGGAATTCCTAGATGAAATGGGGTTTGATAAATGGTCAGTTTTACCAGATGGTAGTGATGCTGTAAGCGATTTTGGTTTAGAACCACTAGAAAAATTAATATTAAAATATAATACAGAAATATCTCCAGAAGAATTAATTGTTTTAATAAATAAATTATTAGATGTAGTTCATTGTAGAGGAGATTTAGCATCAATGTTTATAACTGGAGGTTCTAGAGCATTATCACAAATTTCAGAAGAAACACAAAATAAAAAATCAATATATCTTACACAAAAACAATTAAATGTTTTAAAAGAATATAGAGACCAATTAACAATTCCTTTTGATGGTATTGATGGTAAATATAATTACCAACATTTTATTGATTGGTTGGAATCAATCGGTAAATACGGTAAACTACCAAAATCTGATTCAAATATACAAAAATTAATGTCTGATTCATTTAATGAATCATTAGAACTTTTTTCTGAAGATTATGACTTAGAATTAAATGAATTTATTGAATATTTAAATGACAATAATATAAGTTTATTTGAATTGGTTAACTTACCAGAAGAAGAATGTGAAGAATATATTAAAGATAATGATTTCTACATATCAAACTATTTTAACGATAACGGTAAAATTGAATTTGATAATTTTAAATGTGAAAAATTTCAAGATGCATTATATGACAATGCTTTTGACCATAATAATTTTAGAACAAATGATAGAAATCTTTTATTTATCGAAAGATTTATAGAAATACCTAAATCATTAGATAAAACATTCAACACATATAACAAAAAACATAATGACTTATTTTTATATTTAACAAATGAATATGGGAATAACATAGGTCAATATTGGTCATGGTTTGAAGGTGGCGTTCAATGTGGTAGTCCATATTATAGTAAAACAGATAAAATCATTTTAAGAGGTTATGTTGACCCAAAAAATGTAGATTGGGAAGAAACAATTTATAGAAACGCATATTCATGTAAAGAAGAAAGGGAAATTTATTTACCATACAACACACCAATTGAAATTTTTGAAATATTAACCAAAGATGGTAAAAAATTACCATTAAATGGAAGCATTATTGTTAATGCATAAATAAATCAATAAACTATTTATTAATAAAAATAATACTTTAAATTTTATATAATTATGCAAAGTAATCTTGAAAAAAAAGGTATAGAAGAAAGAAATAATGAAATTGTTAGAAGCGATTATAACATAGATGACCAATATGGAGTTGACCATAAAGATGCTGTATCTGACGGTGATGCTCTAGGTAAAGGTACTAAACATGGTGGTCACACCCATACTTTACCTAATCCATCTAAAGGACCACATATGATAGATTATTCTAATTTTGATACATCTACTGGTGGTGGTTTATATGATATAGAAGGTAGAAATGATATTGGTGGTAGAAAAAAAGCATTAGCGTCTTCTTTATACAACCAAGAAAATCAATATGGTGCTCATTTAATTGACACAGAAGCTAATTTAACATTTGGACAATTCCAAATAAAGTAATACTTTAAACAGAAATGCTTAATTTAAAAAATATATTACATGAAATACTAACCGAAAATGTTTCACCTGGAGAAGTTAATGATGCAATTGATAATAAAATACAAGTAATCATAACTTATAGTGATGAAAAAAATCGCGCACCAGAAAAACGTTTAATAGAACCATATGCATATGGTCGTTCTAAGGCAGGAAATAGTGTTTTTAGAGCATTTCAATATGATGGTGATACATTTAGAGGGAAACCTAAATGGAAGTTATTTAGGTTAGATAGAGTTACTTCTTGGAATCCAACAGAAAATCATTTTAATTCAGAACCAAAAGAAAGACAATGGACTGATAAGGCTTACAATGAAAATGGTGACAATAGTATGGCAACTGTTTTAAATATGGTTAAATTTGATTATGACCAAATATCAGATAACCCATATGAAAAAGGTAATGATTTATATAATATAAGAAAAAGAACTGATAATTTAAAACAATCAAAACCGATAAATATAAATCAATTACAAAAGTCAAATGAAGAACCAACTCAAAATACATCAACAAATCAGTTAGACATTAATAATGATAAATTCCAACAAATGCTTAAACGAAATTTAGATATAACTAATAAAGAAAAAGCAAGAAGAGGTTTTTCATTAAATAAAAATACACAAGATAATGTAGAAATGCCTAATACTGAAATTGAACAAAATGAAATTAATAATGATGAATTCCAGCAAATGCTTAAACGAAATTTAGATATAACTAATAAAGAAAAAGCAAGAAGAGGTTTTTCATTAAATAAAAAATAATGTTTTTAAATATAATAAAAAATGGATGAAAATATAGCTAGATTTATAAAATCTCAAGATAAAGCTAGAAAATTAATTCAAATGGATTCAAATGGTACTTTAGATAAACTTGCATTAAATGCTAAAAATAATGGAAAAATTGACATTAATGAACAAATTGAATTGATTTCTGAAAAACCAAATTCACAACCAACCAATTATATGATGGGTTCAGTAAGTCAAACAAAATCCAAATTACCTAAAGAAATTTTGGAATCAATGCAAAAAAATCCGATAAACCAAGTCGGTAGTATAGCAACACAATCAATATTAGACCAGCTTAATATTGTACCTCCAAAAAAGGAAATTGTTCAAGAAGAAAAGAAAATTATTACTGAAACACAAACTAGTCAAAATATTGATTATTCAATGATAAAAATGATTGTTGAAGACTGTGTTAAAAAATATACATCAGCATTGAAAAAAAGTATTATAAATGAAAGTAAATTAAATGAAAATGATAATTCATTAAAAGCAATGAAGATTGGTAATAAATTTAGTTTTATAACTGAAAATGGAGACCTTTATGAAGCAGAATTAAAATTCGTTAAAAACATAAATAGAAAAAAGTGATATAGATTTATTCTATATCACTTTTTTTATTAATTATATTTATTATTTAAATTTTCTGTTATTTTAAAACTTAAAACATTATGATGAATTATCTTTTCTAAATTATACCTAAATTTAACATCTACATAATATCTATTTGGTATCAATATATTTGTATCAATAATATAATAATTTTCTAAAAAAGATTTATTAACATTATCAAATGGAATTACATCAATTTCTTTTTCACCATCTTTTACATATAATCTTAATTCCATTTTATCAACCAATTCTGCCATATTCTTAGAATATTCAACTAAAGGTTTAATAACCAATTTTCTTACATCACCTCTTTGAATTTCTTCATTTTCTTTAATACCATATATTGTTGGAATTAATTTATTACTAACTTCTATAGAATTTCCAACGTTGAAAAATAATGAATTTGATTTTAGTGTAAAATCAAGTTCTATATCATCATATTTAACACCTTGGTATATAATATTACCCCAAACATCATAAAGCATTGTATTTGTTCTAAAAACACCGTTTGCAATCATTATATCAATATAATATATACCTTGTGAATATTGTTTGACTTCATATTTGTTTCCATTAACTTCACAAGTTGGTATTTCATCTAAATTTACTAATTCGCCACCAATATTACAATATAAATATAATTTATTATTCTTACCAATCATAAAATGAGACCTATCATCAGATATATAGTCTTCATATATTGTTTCAACATATGGTTCAAAAAATGAACTTGTCTTATGTGTAACTAAACCTATGTAATTTTCAATATTACAATTTTCAATTTCTAACATCGGAGTAAATGCAATACCAATACCATAGTTATCTAATTCATCAGTAATAAACTTATTAACAACATCTGTTATATCTACATTTATATTCTCATTACCAATATCAAAATGTTGTCTTGCTATAATTATTTCACTGCCTTCATTTGAAGAGAATTTATCATATTCTTTAGACAATGTTTCATTTGAATATACACCATCTTCATCCCATGTATAACCATTTCTTGGTTGATACCAATTCGAACCATCTCTAGATAATAATTTAATACCGTTAGAACATTCTTTACTTATATAACCTTGATTAAAAAAATTAACATTATAATCATATCCTTTTCCACCATCCCAAAATTTTGGTATTAAAAAAAATATCAAATCAAACGATGATGCCCTTAATTTTTGTGCATCATTAATAGAACTAATATCGTCACTATGGATTTGGGTGAAATCTAAAGACCCAGCATTTATTATTTTTAAATAATGTTTTAATTTAGATAAATCTGGATATACTTTATTTTCATACATTTTTTTTAATCGTTCAACATCAAAATAAACTAAAGTTCTAGTAACATTAGCACCATAAACTAATTCAGATATTTGATTAATTCCAGTGTTCAATGTGTCACCAGAAATAATTGTATTCATTTTGCTGATATATGTTCTATTAACCATTTTACTACACAATTTTTATATAAATATTAAAAAAAAGAAAAATGTGAGAAATATTAACTAATTCTCACATTTTCTGATAATATTTTTGTCAAATCAAATGAACTATCTGTAATTGCACCAATATGTTGTTCTTTACATGGTATCATACCTGGATATGGATGTATATGATTAATAATTGCATTTACAATCTTTTGTAATACATCTACTAAAACATCTCCGTATGGTACTTGATGTAATTTTTTCATTACACCCTCAATTTCACTATTCTTAATTAATTCATCTTGGTCTGTTAAATTAAAAAAGTTTTTATCCCTATGTGAAATTAAATTAATTTTATCAGCAACAATATTAACCATACTATCTGCTTCCATACCTTTAGTGATTGATAATCCTCTTTTATATTTTAATTGAATATAAGATGGACTATGCGTATTAAAAACAACATCACCTAATAAACTTTCATGATGAGCTGGTTTCGCCCTAACACCACATCTAATATCTATCTCACCATCTTTTAATATTACATCTTCAGTATTTCTACCTACTAATGCAACATCATTTACATTTGGATATGACCCACGTGTTAAATCATAATTAGATATTTTTTCTAAAGGACTAACACTAGCACCTTTTAATAAAGATATTGCAGTACCCCTACCATACATATATGGGTCATATGAATTAAATTGAGGTTGAGAAATTATTGGCCCAATGTAATAACGATTGCTATTATTATTACCTATTTCACTAAAAAACACTAATACACATTCGCCAACTTTGGGAACTGATTGAATTGTTTTAGGTAATAATGGAAAAGAATATGGTAACTCCTTTGTTGAAATATTACCATCTTGAGATAATCTTGCTTTTATTCTTAACCCATCAGCATCATCGTGTATTGATTCCACTTGTGCCATTTTAATCAAAACATCACCCATAATTATATTTTACCTTTAGTTCTTTTATTTAATATATTTTTAACTTTAATATATTTCACATCCAATTCATCCATTTTAGATAAATCTGAACTTATTTTATTTTTCAGAACCTCATATTCATTTTCCATTTTAGTCATTAAAATACGAAGTTCTGAATTTGACATTTGATTATATTCCATTATAGAATTTTAATTAAATAAATTATTGCATTAAACCCATACCAGTTGGGTAATTTATATTATCACCTATTGCACTTATAGGACCACCAGCGTTAGCACCATTTGCTATTACTTTGATTGAACCAGGAGGGAAAGCAACTTGTATATTGGCATCTTCCTTAATTCCTCTATAAACTTCACATATAATTGAATGTACTAATTGATTCATTAAATTTGGTGTGCCATCTGGCAATGGTTCAGTTGGTATCCCCTTTTTAGCAATATCTTGAATAACATTTCCAAAAGATAATAAACATGACAAACCAGGTCTTCTTGCTAAAGAACAAACTAATATAATACCAGATATTATATTTGCTGGTTTTCTTAAAGACCCATCAAGCATTGTTTTTATTGATGTAATAATTTCTTGTATACCTAACATTTATATTAATATTTTTAACATTCATTATTAACTGGTTGTTCAGCTGGTGGGTCAATATCAGCATAATCAACATTATCTAACTGAACATCAACCAACCCACTCTTTAACTTAAATGAGCATGCTTTTATTAACATAGTCATTAATTTTGTATAATAAACAACTTGTTCTTTTAACAATAAAGCAGTTAGTTTTTCAACCAAAACCTTTAATATTTCTAATGCCCAATTTAAAATTTCTTGTAATATTAAATCTCTAATTTCCTTAACAATAGCAACAATTAAACCACCTAATGATTCCAATAATTCTTCAAACGATAAATCTTTAGAACCACCCATAATTTCTTGGTTTACTTTTAACAATAATATAACTTTAGGTGTTAATAATGTTTCTATTATTACAGATACTAATTCTGATATTAAATTATTTACAAATCCAAGTTTTATATTATATTTATCATCTTCATCATCAACACCATTAGAAAGTAATTCTGATGCTCTTAAAAATGACTTCTTAATAGTATCTTGATTTTCAACTAATTCCGCATTATCATCAAATTGACTTAATAATTCATAAACTTCTTCTATGTTTAAAGTTATATCAGTTGTATCAGACCCATTAAACTCATATGAATTAGAACGCTTCTTCTCTGATTCATGTAACATTGATTCAAATTTATCATTTGAAAATGTATAAAAACAATCTGAAGCAGTATATTCAGTCGATTCTACAATTTTTTTTACAACCTCTGAAATTTTAGTTTGATATATTGTTTTATCAATAGATAAATTTAATCCAAAAAATGCAGCATTACAAACATTTTCAATTAGTTGAGTAGCAACCACTCTTGGTTCAAATAATTGCATACCCATCACATAATCATAATTAAATTCATATACTGTTAAATTAGGATAACATTCTTGTAAAAAATATTTTGTAGTATCAGTCATTGTAACTGCACCGCTATCCCAATCTAATGTTACTTCTGCATTACTATTAGAATTAATAATAAATTTTGTTTGATTATCTGATTTAATTTTTTGAGAAAAGTCAAACGAATATCTTCCATTTGGAGATAAATTACCATTTCGGTCAAAACGCATGATTTTAAATGGTTCAATGCCAAACTCTAATTTTTTCTTATTATCATCATTTTTTTCTATTCCAACAGAAAGACTACCTACGTTAATTAATGGTTTAGGCAATATTTTAAAATTTATAACATCAACTGGAGCATTATCATATTGCCCACCTTTTAATGCACTCTTATATGTAAGTTTACATATTGCCTTATCATCATCATAATTTCTTTCAACTCTTTCAGATGGTGTTTTTAAATACTGAAAATATGTACCACTATTAACATACCAATTACATCCAAACATTGAATTTCCAATTGGCCAAAATTTACTTGTTATATCTCTAGTTGATGTGATACTATCAACCATTTGTTCACCTTGTAAATCATTAACGGAATTTGATAAAACATTTGTACATAATAATAAAGTTCCATTTGGATAACTCTGATTTCTCATTACATATCCAGGTGAATAAGAACTGTTTGTTGACCTAACCGTTTCAGTATATGAAAAAAATGGATTACCACTATAACTATCATTATCAACAACAAAACGAGCTTTGTTAATAACAAACCACAAAAAAGCATTCATATCTTGTGCTCTTGTTAATTGATAAACATTATCGATATCATTTTCAGACGCACAAAAATAAAAACCCCTTCCTTCTTCAGACATTGGAGAAACAGATAACATATTCTTATAATCAATACTATATAAACTAATATCTATTCCATAACCCCTTAAATATTCTGGTATTCTAGGGTCATTATTACAATCGATTGATTGTTTTAAATTTGTTAATAACACCCCTTTTACACCTAATTCAACAACTGGCATAACATAAGTTAAAAACTTAGTTAACCAATCTATCATCTCTTCATAAGAAACAAATTTATTAATAATAGAAAGCAAAAAGTCAAATGGATTGATTGTTAAACTTAGACTTTTAAAGTCTGGTAATTTAAAATCATCCCAACTTGCATTTTCGAGCATTGTTACAATGGCATCTATAAATGAAAGTAATTCTTTTTTTTCTTCGCTTATTTTTGACATATTACTTCTTCTTTAATTCAATAAATTCAGTTTTCTTATTTTCCTCTTCATTAACCATTTGTCTAATTTTTGAGAAGTCAAAACTAACATTTTTCATTGATTTCTCATCATTCAACGTTCTTTCAACATCACCGTTGTGTTTGTATATTTCTGTTAATAATCTAGCAATATCAATTTTTTTAGAAATTGCTTCATTTTTTATTTTTAAATAATCGTTGATAGATTTAGCATATTTAGTTTTACCTTCAATTATTTCTTCTTGCAACTTTGTTGAATTAGCTAATTTATTAATTTCATTTTGAGCTTGAATTATTTGACTATCAAATTCTTCATAAGCAATTTGTAACAATTCTTGTATATTAGTTGAAGAATTTAATAATATTTTATATTTTGCCATTTCAAAGTATTTTATATTATTATTAAATAATGTCCTAAATTTGTCAGACATTAATAAATATCATTTAACATATTTTTCTTTACAGTATTATAAGCGGTTTTATATTTCTTCATACCATTTCTAATATCGTTAGTTGATAACATTGTTGTTTCTCTAATAAACATTAAAATTGTACTTTTATTAAATTTATTACTTCCAGTTGTTTTTAACAAATCCTCCCAATTTGTTAATACTTCAACTAATGCCATTCCAACTTTTATTTCATTTTCTTTTAAATTTAACTTTTCCTTTTTATTTAAAATTTCAGAAATTTCAGTTGTTATATTTTTAATGATATTATTTAAAAAAACATTTTCATCTTCACTAGTAATGTCATAAGAATATTCAGCATTATCTTCAATTTCATGTTTTACATCTTCATATCTATCATTACGATTAATTTTCTTAGAATATTGATTAATCTTATAAATTAAATAATTTTTACAAATAGTTCCACAATATGAATATGCTTTAAAACCACTTTCTGGTTTAAATTTATTAATTTTTGTCATCAAAAATGAAATAGTATCATTAAAAGTATCTTCAAATACTTCATCAGGAACATATAAATTATATCTTCTAATAATTGATTCTACCATCTTTGTAAATGCTGGATGTAATATATAATTATACAATATTTCTTTTTCTTCAAAATCATCTGTTGTAATATATTGTACTAATGCTTCTTCTTCTGTTGTGCAGAAATAGTTTTTATCTTTTTTGGGTCTACCTCTTTTCGCCATTTTATTAAATGTTATTAAATATAAAAGTGGATATTGCATCCACTTTTATTTATTATTTCTTATCATATGTATATGTCTTAACATCCCTTTCGGTTTTATAAAAATAATCTTGTTTAGCAACATTTAACCAAAATTGACTTTCATCAGAATTGACTGTTTTTTGATAAACATCATATAATGATTTTTCTCTATTTAACATATGATTATACCCTAACTTAGGTATTACATATATTTTTTTACCATTATGAGTCATTCTCAACAAAAACTCATACCAAAATGTTAATTTAATTGATGGTTTTAAACCGCCTAATTCATTCCAATCTTTAGAATTAAAAACACCACCTGTCAAATAAAAATCAAAATATTGTTGAAGACAATCATTATCAATTACACCAATTTCTTCTGAAAAAGAAGATGCCCAAGGTGCTTCATTACCATAACCAATAAATTTACCATTTGAATAATCTACCAATTCTGTTAATGGTAAAAATGCACTTGTTTCTGGCATATATTCCATATATTTTTCAACATTATCAAACCAAATAGAATTATATGTATCATCAAATTCTAGTACAGTAAACCATTCATGTCCTACTTTACTTCCATTATTAACTAATGTACAAAAATCAGATTTATTATATGCATCACTATTGGAATTTTCATAAACTAATGAAACATTAACTCCTTTAGAAACAAATTCTTCAACAAATTTATTTAAATCCGTATTTTCAACTAAATTATGAGTTGTCGAAATAAATATCTTATATTTCAAAGGCACACTATAAATTGCATTACCTAACATAACCTTAACTTCTTCATTAAATTCATGAAGAGGAATTACCACTACAATATCTTTACTCATCTTTACCACTATCTTTATTAATTTGAGTTATTAATGTATTCATTTCATTTTTTCTTGTTAATAAAATATTTTTAACATATTCTAAAATTTGATTTTTTGTTTTTTCATAAGAATATAATTCTAATTGCTTATTGATAGAATCAAAAATTTCAGTTGGTACATTATCTGTAATCCATGCTCTAATAACACTAGCTATAATCTTATGTAAATCATTAAATGAATCAAACCAAACACAACAATCACTTAATTGATTTTCGCAATCTACCATCCATTTTTGTTTATTATCAGTAACTTTAGATAATACAATAGAACCACTCTTCATTGCTTCCAAAGGAGAATACCCAAAACTAGTTTCATCATCACACCAAACAGTAATTGCAGCTTCTCTTAAAAACTTTGAATACATTTCTTTTGGGAAACCTCTTAAATCTCTAAATGTAACCCATTTGTACATTGGATATTTCCAATAAAAAGGTTTAATAATTCTATTAACATCCTTTTGATTCTTAGAAACTATATTAATTATCAAATTTTTAGGAGCATTAGTACTACCAAACATATCATCAATATATGGGTCAATCACAGTTGTTTTTACATACGGAAAAATGCCATTTAATAATTCTTTATTAACTTCTGTATTTGTAATTGACTCAATTATACCTAAATCACCCCATTGTGAAGAAACTGGCATTTGTTCTAAAATGAAATCATAATTTTGAGTAATTGCAATTCTCTTACAAGGAAGTTTCTTTGTTTGCATCATAATATTTGAAAATATTTCAGGTATAAATAAAATATCACTAGCAGATACACTAACATCACCATCTTCAATATTATAATGTGGTAGTGATGAATACTTTTCTCCTAACCATTCTTCAACCCCAACAAATTCTTCTGTTTCTTGATATAACATAGAAACATTGTATCCGTCTTCTTTTAAAATTAATGCTAACTTATAAATATATTCTAAACTACCACTAGGGTTTCCCTTAGTATCAATCACAAAAAAATAAACATTTGCTTGTTTATTATCTATCTTTTCAATTTCCGTTTTAATTCTAGAAATAATTGTTAAATCCTTTTCTTCCATCATTTACCAACTTTTTTTATTAATTCTTCATTTAACATTGTATTTAATACCACAGTTTCACCAAACGAAGGTTCATTAAAATCTGCATCCATTAAATATTCAATAAACATTTTAACCAAATCATACCTTATTGTATTTTTTGATGTAGCATCTCCATTTTTAACTTCTCTTATCTGTCTTTGATTTAAAATTAAATTATTGGTTTCATCAGCAGAATACACATCAACAAATTCGGAATCAGTACTAACTGAATCATTATTAGAAAAAATAAAATTAATTATATTTTCTAAATCTAAAACATATTTTTCATCAGAATCAAATAACATTATTTAAAAATTTTTTTAAGATTTAATTTTAATTTTGAAAAAATAGATGGTTCATCTATTTTTGCCTTATTTAAAAATTCACTATCTTCCAATAAATCATATAATGAATCATAAACTAAATCACACTTATCAATTAAATTTTGATTATCATTTGTTTTAATTAAAACAACTTTTTTATTTTCTGGTTTTGATTTTACAATATGTTTATTTGTTGTAATAATAACATCGCATTTTTCCCACATTTCCTCTCCTCGTTTGGGGAAAAACATCTCTCTCACTCTACAACCTATTTTGCTAAGAAAATAATATGTTGATTGAATACTTAACCCTTTTTCTTTTAAAGAAAATAAACTTAATTCATATACATCATCTTCTCTATCAGTTAATTCTACGACAAAAGTATTTAATAATGTTGATAAATTTCGTTGCATTGTTTTTGCACACCCAAAAATCTCATATGGATAATCAATATACATAAAATCGCTCTTTGCTTTTTTACTTTCAAAACGAAGTCTATCAATTAAATTAACGACATTTTTATCTACATTTTTATCATCAAATTCTTTATTAATATCTTTCTTATAATATTTTAAAATTTGAGTATTAATATCCCTCAAAACATTATTTAATTCTATACCAATTTTCATATTTAATTTTTATTAAAAAATAATTATTTATTTTATTTTTTCAAGTCTTCTTCCAAACATTTAGTACAAATAGAATACCCAAAAGTTTCTTTAGTTATGTCATAATCATAAACTGACATATCTCCACCGCATTTATCACATTTTACTAATCTAACATTATTTGTTAAATCTAAAGTTGAACTTTTCTTTTCATTTTTTTTGTATTTCTCATCCATTGTTTTTGAATAATATTTTTCTAATAAATCAACTCGATTAAATGATTCAACACTATATGTTATAACATGTTCAAAATAATTTTTACTGTAATCTAAATAAGAAAGATTTATAAATTCATAATTAACTAAATCCTCTTCACCATTTGCTTTATAGGTTGTAAATGAAATATTAGATATATTTGAACATATCTCATTTTTTTGTATTTCATAATGAGTTTTAATGTCATTTATTTTATTAATTTCATTTAAAAAACTTTTTGATGTATTATCATATGTGTCATAAAAAGCACTAAAATGCAATTTTAATTTTGCAATACCATCGATGATATCAATTTCTATCATTTTACAAAATCTTTCTAAACGAAATCTTGGTATATCATGATAAACAATTGATAATGTATATTTATCCACACCAAAATCGTTTGCTTCAATTTTATTAAAACTATCTAATACACCATCACAAATTAAATTATTATGTAATGTAAAATGAATATCATTATTCTTTTTATTTTTTTCTTTTTTAACTGCAACACCATCTCCTAGATATTGGTAATTATTTGACTCTCTATAAACATTATATGTACTATGTCTAAGTTCTTCTACTTCTTGAGTCACTTCACCCTTTTTAATATCTTTATAAACATTTCTTGATTCTTGTGTTACATTTATTGAAGAGTTTTCTGATTCACTACCATATTTCTGAGAAAACATATCATTTTCAGCTGACTTTAGTCCAAAAAACAAATAACTAAAAAATTTTTTAAAAAATTTAATCATAATAAACACTAATTTTTTCTTCAATTAAACCATCAATTTTATTACATAATTTAACTAATTTCATTCTTTTTTCTAAAATTGAACGTTCATATTCATTTAAGTTAGATATATAATTCTCCATATCTGAAATTCCATATGTTAATAATTGTTTTGAATACTTATCTGATATATATTCAACTCCCTTTCGTAAATCGCATAATTCTTTAATGCTCATTAATTTTAATTCTTTAGCCATATTTACTTTTTTACTTTAATTGGAAATTTACCTATTAATTTTTCAAATAACATATATCTATTATCATACCATTCATCTGGCATAAAACCTACTGACTCATGTAATACATTTATTTCTGTTGTTACGCCTAATTTACAACCATCTAAAAAATTACTTAAACAAAAACTTGTATCATAATGATGAAATCCAGTAAAAGTTGTATCAAAATTATGTTTAATCTTTGTTTTGTCAATTGCCATAAAAATGCCATCAATCACACAAACTTCATTTAAACCTTCAAACTTATCGGAAAATTCAGTTATCCAAACATTACCATCTTGTTTATGAGCAACTTGTCCATATAATTCTTTATTTTGCCACCATGCACACTTTTCATCAAAATCAGCAGAACCTGCTAAACCTATAATTGAATAATCAGAATTATTCTTAAAAATATCAATAATTTTATTTCCCCAATTTTTTGTGAAAAAATGTAAATCGTCATGCATAAAAATGATAATATCAGTTAAACTTTCATCTACCATGTTTTTATAAATTTCTGATAATGATGTTTTATTATTACCTATGAAAATAAAATTACACTCTACGCCACAAGTTTCTTTTACATGAGAAATATAATCTTTTTTTTCAAACTCATCAGATTGAGAACATACAACAATAGTTATTTTATCCATTTATATTTATTTTTAATAAATTATTAATAATATAAATTATAATATATATTATATAATAAATTATAATAAATTAATATATATATTTCAACTATGTTTATATATTTTAATAAAATAATATAATTTATATATTGTTTTTTATATATTTTTTTTTATTTTTTATAAAATATTAAAAATTATATTTATGGAAAAAATTAAAATTTTAGTTTTAAAAGCTGATGCATATGGCGTAGGTTGGTTTAGGTCGGTATCTCCACATCTTTATATGAAAGAGCATTTTTCCGATATTGTTGATATTGATATTGTTGATACTTTACCAAAAACTGACTTAGATAAGTATTTTAGTCAATATGATATAATTCATTTTCATAAACAATTAGATAATGATTGTAATCTAATTAAATTAATGAAATTTGTTGGTTGTAAAGTAATTGTTGATATTGATGATCACTGGGATTTGGGTGATGACCATCCACTGTCAATTTCAGCAAAAAAAGAACAATGGTATATTCCAATTATCAACCATTTAAAATTAGCTGATTATGTATCAACAACAACTCCTATTTTCAAAAAAGAAATTGAAAAATACAATAAAAATGTATTAGTTTTTCCAAATGCTATTGACCCTAATGATAAGAACTTTCAAATAAAACAAACAACTTCAAATCGTCTTAGATTTGGTATTATATGTGGTTCTTCCCACTTGAAAGATATTGAACTATTAGAAGGTACTATAAATAAATTACCTCAAGATGTAAAAGACAATTCACAATTTGTCCTTTGCGGATTTGATACTAATGGTACTAGAACAATTTACAATGTTGATACTGGTGAACAAACAACTAGACCAATTCTTCCAACTGAAAGTGTTTGGTATGATTATGAAAAAATAATTACTGACAATTATAATATTGTTAGTAATAGTCATAGAAATTTTTTACATCAATTTATACCACAAGTAGATTATCCAAATACAAATGAAGCATATAGAAGATGTTGGACAAAACCTATTAAAGATTATTACCAACATTATGAAAATATTGATGTATTATTAGTCCCTTTAAAAGAAAATAAATTTAACTCAGTTAAGTCTCAACTAAAGGTAATTGAAGCTGGATTTGGTCATAAAGCAATAATAGCTAGTAATTTTGGTCCATATACTTTAGATTTAATACCAATGATTGAAAAAGGTGGTAATATAAATGAAAATGGAAATGCCCTTTTAGTTGACCAATCAAAAGCACATAAGCAATGGGCACAATATATTACAAAGTTAGTAAGAGATAGAGGAATGGTAGAAAAATTAAAAGAGAATTTATATAATACAGTAAAAGATACTTATTCATTAGAAACTATATGTAAGTATAGACTTGAAAAATATTTAGAAATGGTAAAATAATATTATTAAAAAAGACTAAGGAACTTAAATGTTTTTTTAGTCTTTTTTTGTGTTTTTAAAAAATTATATATATATTTGTATTATAAAAAATATATTTATTTCATTTATGATTACAGAGGAAAATAAAATTAAAAATTATTCTATTTTCATTAAAAAACTTAATGAAATTGGTGTTAATACTGAATTGATTGAAAGTAATTTACAAGAAAAATTAATTAATGCATCATTTACATATTCTAATGAATTTGGTGTTGCTTATGATGGTTCATTACTTCAAAATGTTTTAAGAGTTTTTACACCATATGCATTAAAAATTAATGAAAATTTACCAGAACAATTTAGAGTTGATAGAAATAGTCTTCTAAAAGTTTGTTTATTAAGTCATATTGCAAAAGCAATAACTTTTGAAAAAAATCCAAATCAATGGGAGGTTAATAATAGGGGACTAGTTTATAAATTTGCAACTTTACCTGGGTCATTAAAATTAGGCATGAGGTCATTAATATTATCTCAAGATTTAGGCATTAAATTTAACGAAATTGAAGCTGAAGCAATGATTGTAATGGATAGAGATGAAAATGAAAGTCAAGTGAAATATTATTCAAGTACTTTATCCACTATAATAAAACAAGCAAATGAATTAACGTTTTTACAAAATAGATTAGAAAAAAATAGTAATGCTAATGAATAATAATGAAAATTTTGAAAAAAGTGATAAAAAAGATTTTATTACTTTATCTAAGGAAGCAATTGGTTTTTTACCATTAGAAATTAAAATTAAAAAATTAGATGAAAGGGCTTGTATTCCTTATTATGCCCATGATGGTGATGTTGGTATGGACTTAACGGCAATTGACGTTGAATATGATGAGGAAAACGATTTGTATATTTATCATACTGGTCTTTCATTTGAAAGTGATAAACATTATGGTCAATTCTTATTCCCTAGAAGTTCTAATAGAAAAACTGATGCTTATTTATGTAATTCAGTAGGTATCGCTGATTCTGCAATTTATAGAGGTGAAATCTTAATATGTTTTAAAAATAGAGATTCTATTAAGACAATTGCAAGACTTGAATCTATGAATACGTTAATAACATCAATGAATAATGGTGATTCAAAAGAACAATCTTCAATTAAATCAAAAAGTGTTTATAATGAAATTTTAGAAAGAGCAAAAAATCTTGAATTTGCTCCATATAAAGTTGGTGATAGAATTGCTCAAATGGTGTTTTTACCGTATCCAAACATAAGATTGTCAATGAGACAAGAATTAAGTGAAACTGAAAGAGGAGCAAATGGTTTTGGCTCTACTGGTAATTAATTTAATTAAATATTTTTTTATGCTTATTAAAAATTTGACATATAGTTATAATGATGTAATCATTAAACCAGCAATAATTAGTGAAATAGAACATCGTAATCAATGTAATCCTTTTTATGATGATGGTTTTTTGCCTATATTTACTGCTCCAATGAGTTCTGTTGTTAATGAAGAAAATTTTGATTTATTTGAACGAAATTATATTCATTCAATTTTGCCAAGAAATATTGATTTAGAAATAAGATTAAATTATTCTTTGAAAAATAAATGGGCTGCATTTTCATTACAAGAATTTGAAGAATATTTTTGTACTGAAAAAAATTTTGAATCATATATTAATTTTCAGAAAAAAGTTCTTATTGATGTTGCTAATGGTCATATGAAAAAAATATATGATTTGGTAAAAATTTCAAAAAGTATTTATGGTTCATCAATTCAAATTATGATTGGTAATATTGCAAATCCATTAACATACATTGAATGTGCAAACGCAGGTGTTGACTATGTTAGATTATCAATCGGAAGTGGTTCATGCTGTATAACATCATCTAATTTAGGAGTTCATTATGGAATTGCATCATTAATTGATGAGGTTTATCAAATTAAAGTAAAGTTATCAACTGAAAATGAAAAATATAATATAGAAACATTACCTAAAATTATTGCTGATGGTGGTATAAGAAACTATTCAGATATTATTAAAGCATTAGCATTAGGGGCTGATTATGTAATGGTTGGAGGATTATTTGCATCTTTGATTGAAAGTGCTGGTAAAACATATATAGAAAAGTCTAATGGTGATGTGGTTGAATTATTTCCGTTAATTGAACATGATATTGAAGAAAAAAATAATGCTTTTATTATCAGAAATAAATATGAAAATACTTGCGAAAGAATAACTGATACGATATATAAAGTTTGTTATGGTATGGCATCAAAAGATGGTCAAATGTCAATAAATGGTGAAAAAACAAAAACATCTGAAGGTATCACTAAAACAATAAAAGCAACAACAAATATTTATAAATGGTCTAAAAATATGATTGATTATATGCGTTCTGCTATGAGTTATTTAAACATAAAAAATATAAATAAATTAATAAATTCTGAAGTATATTTAATGTCATATAATCTTAAAGAATCAATTAATAAATAATATGATAAATCATCATTTATAAAAAATAGCGTAGTCAATATTGACTACGCTATTTTTGTAATAATAAATGTTATTTTATTGCCGAGTATGTATGCCTTTAAGTTTAACGTCTATAAAAAGTTAAATTCCCATGATTTAATGAATTACTTTAAACCCATTTTGCATACTCAAAGATTAAACCTTAACGGTTCTACTAATACTTCTCACCAAGTATTATTAGATTTGTTAACACCGAAAAGGGAGATAAAATCATTAATAACTTGTGTACATTCTTACATAAGACATTGACAAATATATCAACACTTTATTTTATCGTATATATAAAATATAATTAAAAATCCGAGAATGTCAATTTTTATTTATCAAAGTTTTGGTAAATTGCTATATTATTGTTTTTACTGGATGAACTAATTTATTTTTATCATATTTACTTTTATCTTCTATATACCAAGAAAAACTACCACAATTAACTTTATAGTGAAGTTCATTATCAATATAACAAATAAATTGATTTAATTTAAAATTAAAATCAACAATTTTAAATTTTAATTGTTTAGCCATTGTTGGAATAACATATTCAAAAAATGAATATGTCCCTACATGTTTAACCATATAATAGTCATAAATGTTTTTAATTAATCTATTTGAAATTTTACATAAAGGGAAAAAACCAAAATATAAATTTTTTAATAATAAATTATTGTTTTTAACAATTAAATTATCATTAATTAAAGTACCATCATCCAATGTATTCATATCATATAAATTCTTTATTGAATAATTGCTCTTAATATATTTATAATTAAATTTATTTAAATGGCAGCAAAGTAAATCTATATTGTCATTATTATATTCATTAAATAAATTATTCCAATTTTCACTAGTATTTTCACCAAAAATTACATCATATTCAATGAAATAATAATTTTTAAAATCGGGAAATTGTTTATATATATTACAATATATTAATTCATTTCTAGTATTATTATGATTTTTGCGAGTTAAAAATATGTTTTTTTCCAAATTTAAGAAAATAAAATCAATACTATCTTCATAATCATTAAAATCGTTTTCATTAGTCTTAGTTGGTATAACAAATTTTATATCATAATTAGTAAATAAACTATTTTTAATTATATTGTATCTATTAACAATATCTTCATTTATAAAATGACAAATAAAACAAACTAAAGTATCCATATCTTTTTTTATTTATTATCAATTTCATTAAATTCAAAATTAAACACCTTATCAATATCAAATGATAATTTAATAAAACTTTCTTCATTTTCATTTAACATATCAATTAAAGATATTTCAATGTTAAGTTCATTCAATTCATCCATGTCAAATGTGTCATATAATTTATCATCAAGTTCAAACAATTCATCTTCAGACCAATTTGAACTATTATGTATAAAATATTTAACACAAAAAACTGTATCATATAATATTTCACTGTTTATTAAAGAATAATTATATCCTAATTTTAAAATTATATTATTTAATTTAATAAGCAATCCCTTTACCGTTAAATAATATTGTTCTTTGTTATCAATTTTAATTTTTTCGGTATTAATATAATTATTAATTTTTTTATCTAAAAATAATAAATTATTTTCAAATGTATTAGTTTTTGATTCATTAATAATTTTTTTTAAAACTTTATTTAATGATTCTTGTATTTTATTATCAATATAACTCATATTATTTATAGTATTATTATATATAAATATAAAGTATTATTCTTTTGATTTAAAATTATGAATAATGTTATATCCAAATAAATGCCAATATATGCCACAAGTTAGTTCAATAAAATATGCAATAAACCTCATATGATTATTTTTATACCAATGCATATCTTTGTATTGGTCAATTATAAAAAACTCAATTTTATCATATAAATCATTTATGTTTGTATTTTTATTAATCTTTAACCCATAAAATTCAAATAAACCCAACATAAATTCCATATACTTACAAAAATCATCCCATTTACAAATAAATGATTCAAATCTAATAAAATAATTATTTGTTAAGTTATTTGATAAATTTAAAAATCTTTCTTTTTGATCTGGGTATTTATTAACAATATAATTATATAATAAATTATAAAAATTATTATTATGATTTGTAAAAGTAATTATTGGTGATATGTTATTATTAAAATATGTTGATATACCTATTACTTTATTATCTAAATTATTAACTTTTAATATTTCTTTATTGAATAAATGATTTTCATTTCCATAAGTAAAATTATTATTATTACTGAAATATTTACCATATTGACAAAACCCAATAATATCACTCTTAATGTTATTTTTATAAACATAATATTGACAAACAAATTCATTTAATAAATCTTGTAAATGATTTATATTATCACAATCTAACACTTCTTTAGTATAGAAAGAATGGTAATTTTTATCTTTATTTTCCAATAAAAATTTTTTTAACTCTTTTTTATGATATATTTGATATATTGAAATTGTTTTATCTAATATATTATTATCAATATTTACTGGATAAATTAATTTTGTGCCTTCATATTTATTCTTATTTTCAGTATACCAAGATACACTACCACAATTAACTTTATAATGTATATTATCGTTAATATAATCAATAAATTGTGTAAATTTATGTGAAAAATCTACAGCATTTAAATTATTTTTTTTACATATTGATGGAATTAAATATTCAAAGAAAGTATATGTGTTAATATGTTCAATAAAATAATAATCGTAAATTAATTTAATTAATTTATTTGAAAATTTACATAAAGGGAAAAAACCAAAATATATGTTATTTCCAATAATATTACCATATTTGTCAATAATTAAATTATCTTTAATACAAACATTATCATCATTTGTATTCATATATATAATTTTAGCTATTGGATAATTACTTTGAATATAGTTTAAATCATACTTATTTAAATGACAGCAAAGTAAATCTATATCGTCATTATTGTATTCATTAAATAAATTATTCCAATTTTCACTAGTATTTTCACCAAAAATTATATCGTATTCAATGAAATAATAATTTTTAAAATCGGGAAATTGTTTATATATATTACAATATATTAATTCATTTCTAGTATTATTATTATTTTTACAATTTAAAAATATATTTTTTTCCAAATTTAAGAAAATAAAATCAATACTATCTTCATAATCATTAAAATTATTTTCATTTGTCTTAGTTGGTATGACAAATTTTATATCATAACCATCTAATAATCCATTTTTTATAATGTTATAACGTTCAATAACATTTTCATCAATAAAATGACAAATAAAACAAACTAAAGTATCCATATTTTTTATATAAAAAATAACCATTGATGATAATATTATCAATGGTTATAAATTTTATTTTTTCCATACATATTTAAATAATCCACAGTCCCAAATTCTATCATATCCAAGTTTTTTAACCATTTCAGTTTCAGTAAGTGATAATGATAAATTATATTTTTTATTTAAGATTTGTTTTCTAAAATTGAATTTATGGAATCTTCTATATTTATTAACTTTATTATTATAATATCTATAATCTGGTTTTAATACATTCGTTAATTTAAATCCTAATTTTGTATATAAATTATTGTCCTTATCAATTGTCCATCTTCTATCAGCAAATGTTTTTACTTCTTCTGGGTTAAAATTGTTAATAAACCATTTAAACATTTTACCACCAACACCTTGACAAATGTAATTTATGTTTGTTGCAAATCTAGTTAGTTCCCATTTATTATTAACTTTATCATTTAATTTAAATGACATCACACCAATTAATTCATTATTATAAAAAGCACCTAAATATTCAGTTGAACTAGAATACCCTTGTATGTGAAAATCATTTAAAAAACTTTTCGCTAAATCTTTTTCAATCAATTCAATATTACACTTTCGGCCCATAATTTTTATATTTGAATCATGTATACCTAAAATATGTTTTATTTTAGTTAATACAATATTTTTTGAATATACAAATTCATCTTCAAATATTTGTAATAACTTTATACCATTTAAGTTACAAATATTAGTTTTTGAAACATGATAATTTCTATTTTTACCGCCAAACCACTCTGTGTGATATTTATTTCCATTAAACTCTATTCCAATATTTCCAACTAGGAAATCAATTTCTAAACCATTTAATATTGTTCTATCATGTTGAACAAAATTTAAATTATTTTCAATTAATATTTTTTTTATTTCAAGTTCATAATTAGAAGTCTTTCTTTCCCAATCTTCATTTAGATGCATTTTATTAATACATTTTTTCAATTTTTGTTTTGTTGATTCAGATATTATATCATTATCGCCAAATCTTTCAATGTATTCTTGTTTTGTAATACTATGTTTTTTTAAATGCCTATCATCAATTAAATATAATTTCTTATTACATATTTTACATGTGACTAAATTATTCTTTCTTAAAAAATCTTTAAAATACATTTCATCTTCTGGAAATTTATTTAAATGGTCAAATGCATCAATATTATGAAAATTAATTATATGTTTTCTAAAAGAATTTGATTTATTTTCAATATCAATAGTTTCCCAATCACAATAAGGACATTTTTTGGTAGGTTTATCATGTTTGACTTTTTTAACTTTAATAGGTTTTACTTTTTTAACATGATTATGCCATTTACTAATTAATATGTTATTATCCTTAAAAATATTTCTTAATTTTTTAATAGTTATGCCATATTTAACTGAAATATCTTCCATTGTTAAATTATTAATATTATAATCAATTATAGCATTTTTAATATCTTCTTCAGATAAAGTTTTACATTTACCAATGTTTTGAATTGGATAATTGTTTTCTTTTAAAATTTTTGAAATTCTAATATGACTAGTGTGTAAAATTTTAGCAACTTTATGAAGACTTTTATGTATTTCATATTCTTTTATAATGTCTTCTAATTTTAATTCTGACTTATGCATAGAAATTAATTTTTATTTATAAAAATACTATTTTTTTTTGAAAAAAACAAATTTAAATAAAAAAAAAATAAGAGAGATGTAACATCTCTCTTATTTTAAAATATTATAAATTAAGATTATCTCAATTCGTTAATATCCCAATGTGTTAAACCATCAACACGAACATGACCATAATACTTGTTATTAACCATCTTCTTAGCATATCTAGTCATAATACCCTTAACTGGAGCAAAGTTAAATGGATTATACATTGTAGGTGTTAATTGCATTGGAACATAAGGAGCGTAGATATAACCTGTATCTAACAAACTCTTACCCTTATGACCGATAATCATTGACCAATGAGGTGCATATGGGTCACGATATACTTGATATCTAGCACTTAAAGAACCAATTTTTTCAATACCCATGTTGTATTGATCTTGTTCAGCAGAAGCGTCTGAAACGTGGAAGTATTCAAGATTGTCAAACAATGCAGAAATTTCAGAAGAAACTACGATAAAGTTTGCACCACCTCTTAAGGTAGACTTATGAATTTGAGCAGAGATTTGGTTAATCTTAGTGAATAATTCTTGATTCCAATCTTTTTGAGTATAGTTGGTTGAGAAAGCAGCCATTCTTCTCCAACCGTTTACATCCCAACGAGCTTGCCAAGGAGCACCCTTTCTTAAGTCACGTAAAATTTCACGGTCAATTTCAGCAGCAATTTGTTCAGAAAGAATAGCAGTCAATTCAGCTTCAGCATCAATGTTGTGGAATGCACTAACGTCTTGAGCTAATTCTGGAGACCAAGTTGCTCTTAACTTTCTTTCTTCAACAGAAACAGTGATAGAATCCAATTTGAAAGAAACTTCACCAATTTCGGTTTCTAATTCAAGTGAATCATATTGAGACCAAGTGATTTTGAAATCTTCTACGTTGAAATCAGCTAAAGCATCAGCAGCTACACCAATGTAACCATCAATTGTCTTACCTTGTTCTCTTGTAGGTTTAGCGAGGTCAAGTTCAATATACATTTTACCTTGAGCATCACATGGGCTACCGTATTCAACGATACCTTTACCATACTTTTGAGTTACAACTCTGAAAGGAATTGATTCATATTTCTTGAAACAAGTAGTTGCTTCAGAAGCACCTTCCTTAATATCTTTCATAGCGATAACTTTTAAAGAAGCTAAGAATGCTTCAGTGTCCATTTCATTACCATCAGGACCAGTTAACTTACTAGCGTTATAAGAAGCAAAACCGTTAACTTCAAGCACTACGTTACGGATAGTACCGTCTACGCTATTTGTTTTATATGTGCTTAATGCACCTTCGTGTGCTTTAACACCCCAAGGAGACATGCTAACAACTTTAGCACCACCAACCTTGATAGTTACCTTACCCTTAGAGTTGTCATACAAGAAGTCATTATAGAACAAGTCATATAAAGACTTTTCGAAATATCTAACAACTTCAGGACCAGCTTTTCTTAATGAAGTAGGAGCAACGCCAGCAGCTACAGCAGCTTCATAAGAATCAAATAAAGAACCGTCTTCAACATTTTCCCATTGACCAGTAATACCGCCAACAACTTCATCTGGTAAATAGAATCTAGGTTCTACAGCACCTTCCTTATTTTTATTAACTCTGTTATAACCCATAAGACCCTTATGTGAACCAGTTGTACCATCTTGAGCAAAACCTTCAGCATCAAGACCTTCCCATTCTCTTTCAGAAGTTACAGGCAATAAGAAGAACAACTTACCTACTGGCAAGTTCATAGCTTGTACAGAAACGATATCATTAGCAAGTAATTTGCTGAATACACGTCTGATGATAGGGAATACTACTGTTTCAAAAGAACCGCTATTATCAGAAGCAGTTGCTTCATAAATAAGATGCTTAGCTTGGTTTTCATAAAGAGTAGCAATGTTTTCTTTAATATTACCTTCAAGACCTTCTACAAAACCGAGATCTTCCCATCTCTTTTGAATGTCTTCACGGATTTTCTTTTGTGCGTTAAGTTCGATATTACCAACTTGACCGCTTTGTAAAAATTCTTTCATTATGTTATATAATTTTTTTTAATTATTCTTTAATTTATTTACATAATCTATGCATTAAGTCTAAAGAATCTAAAAGGTCTTTAGATTTATAGATTTGTGTTTCGTTAATCATTTTTGAACTATTTGTTGTGAATTGTTTTTCTTCACTAATATTCATAGTGTTGTTTTTCTTCAATTCTTTAGAAATAGATTCATATAATTGTTTTGATTGTTCTACGGTTTTTGCTTCAGAACCAAATCTTTCAATAATTTCTTGTTTTTCAGCTTTAGTTGTTGAATTTTCAGAAATTAATTTAATTATTTGACCAAGGTTAACATTAACAACAGCAGCTTCTTGTAAAACATTTTTAAATTTATTCAATGCATCTTTTAATTCTTTATTTTCTTTAAGAATTTTTTCAACTTTTTGCATCATTTTACTTTCATTTGCTGTGTATCTAGGTTGTTCAGTTCCTTTAGTTTTAACACCAGCAACACTAGAATTTCTAGCCTTTCTACCGTTTGAACTTGGAATGTGTGATTTTGAAGTACTATTTTGTTGTACAAAACCACCAACATTAGTAGCTTCTTCTACAGTTTGCTCATCAGTTACCTCTTCTTCTTTTACTGTTTTTTCAAAAGGTGCATTACTTCCTTTTGAACCCCAAGGTTTAGATTTTGATTTAGGTACACCTGCATCCCAATCATTTACATTTTTACCTGGTTCCTTTGTACTAGGAGTGGTCATTACGTCTTTCTTTTGGTAGTTATCAGTATAACCAACATTAGAATTGTATTCATTGAGAGCAACTTCAAAAATAATTGATTCGTTCATATCATTAATTTCATATTCATTTTCACTAGCGAAAACATCACCATCCTTATCATCATCAGATGATCCTAAATCGATTAGATATTCAGCACCAGTTTGATTATCTTTAAGTTCTACTTTGTTAGTGTCTTTATCAACATTAACCAATACCTCATCGGTATCTTTTAATAATTTATAAACCTTTACGATTTCCTCGTCATCCGCATCGGAAAAGTCATACTCGTCATCTGAAACTTGATATTTTTCAAACTCAGCCCATTCATCATTATCATCTGATTCCATAGCATCATCTTTAACTTCTTCTTCAGAAGGTTCATCAACTACTTCTTCACTTTCTTCGTCTTCTACATCTTCAGCATCAGATTCTTTTCCTTCATCTTCTACTGAATCAGTATCAACTTCGGCATCTAAGTTTTCTTCTTCAGATTTGGTATCATCCATATCTTCTACTTCGTAATCATCTTCAGATTCATTTAAAATCTGGTTATATGTTTCTCTTACTGTTTCGGCCAATAAATCCCTAACAGCATTTGAAGTGCTTTCTTTCAAAGAATTAGCAAGGTTTTCATAATCTAATAAAGATTCTTTAACAAAACTGCTTCTTATTTCTTTCATTTGTAAGATGAATTATATATTTTTTTATTTATTTTATATATAAATATATCGTAAATATAAAAAAATTAATTATTTAATATAAAAATTAATATTTTTTAATTATTTAATATTTTTTCATGATAAAAAATATCACTTAAATAGTAATTATTAACCTAAAATACTTTTTATTTTGTTAATTTTTTCATTAACAACATTTTTTTTAGTATTTTTTGCTTCTAAATATGGTTCTAATTCGTCTTTAGTAAAACCAATATAACTGCCTGGAGTTGATGGATCTGCTACCACGTCCCAACAAATTAATTCAAAATCATCACCTACGATATATTGTCCTAATTTTTGTTCAACGCTTCCAACACCTCTAGAAGATACACCTATTTTATATCCATTTAATAATAAATTAGCAACAGTGTCACCTAATGTTGAACAAATACCTTGGTCAACAAATCCTTTTGATACATTTAATTCTAATTTACCAACAAGTGTTCTTCCTTCCCAGTGTAGTTCAATAATATTATGTGAAATTCTACCTAAATCTATTGTACTATCTGCTGGGTGGTTACAATTTGCTGTCCAGTGACTTTTATCATTTGACATTACAAAAAAGTTATGATTCTTTACTTCAACACACATAACCATACCTTCATAATGTTCAGAACTAATTTCAATATCTTCCAATTTTATTGGTTCTTCCATTATATCATTTTGATTAGATGGTATAAACCAACTTCCATGCGTTTCTTTTAGCATTACTAAATTATTTGCATCATATGGACCAACATAATCACCATTTTTATTAAAAAGAATAAATTTATGTTTTGGTGTAACGATTTCATCAATTTTATTATTTTTTAATTTAATCATTTCACCATTATATTGATATTCAATTTTTCTTAATACTGGTTGTATTTCAGTTTTTTTTGTAGATACATTTAAAGTAACTATATTATCACCAATTTTAATCTCTGACATTGTTTTCCAACCATTTTCAGTTAATACTAAAACATCTGGTTTATAGCATTCGCCTAATGCTCTTTTTTCATTAATTCTTTGTTGATATTTTTCAACTTCTCTTTTTAATATATTTTCTGGATAAATTCTTCCATTTGCATTTTTAATACCAAATTTTTGAAATACAGCATCAACAATAAAAGGATATGGACATCTCCAACCTTCATTATTATTAAACTCTAAAAGATTTTTATTTTTACCTTCAGACATTGAAATATACCCATCATTTTCAATTAAAAGACCAGTTCCTTCATGGTTTCTTTTAATTTCAGTTAATTCACTTTTTTTCATTGTTTTAATGTATATTTTTAT
>JAEIGA010000129.1_pt1 | contig 103236 bp, 138 predicted proteins | sample 9270691 | NCBI WGS metagenome assembly JAEIGA01 (sample SAMN17057246, study PRJNA624740) | gut metagenome | biome: biome; isolation source: fecal sample | host: Bos grunniens | place: China: Xizang | collected 2019 | reverse complement strand
CTAAAATGCGATTAACAGCGAAAAATATGTAGCAACATCCGTAGAACGTAGCAATCGGAGTTTAATGATTTTTCAGTCATTAAATAATTCTACAAAACTATTATAATTTATTATATTTTTATAATACTTTATATAAGTTTTATATAGAATTTATAACGTTAATTGTGTATGTTTTACCAATGGCACGTTCAGGAATATTATACTTAGATAAAATATATAGAATAATCTGTTTAACTCCTTATCCTAAACAAGAATATCTTGTAGATGAAATTTTTACAGATATAAATAGATACTATGAAATAACGCACTATGATGATAGAGATAAAATAACCATTTATGTTGTAGATGATATAGATTATGGTAATGAAAAATTTTTACAATTTTTAGAAAGTTGTGTATGGAGAAATGTGATAGTAGTGGGATTTGTTACTTAATTAAAATTAATGTACATTAAACTGTAATAAAGTATTATATTCTGTGCCAGTGATTACAATATAGAAAAAAAAATTTAATTTTTTTTTTGAATTAACACTTGACATTTTCTGTAATATATGTTATAATATAAGTATGAAAGAATGAGGAGGATTTAATTAATGATTAAAATAAAAGAAATTCCTGATTCTGAAAGCTGGTCTACCAATACTGATAATCCAATGATTAATGGTTTTAGACAGATGATGAAGGAGTTTAACAATACGCAGAATGACCCAGAAGTGGGTATTTTTTGGTATGATGTAGAATGTAACGAACTATTTGGAGTTGTAAGTACCACAGCTTCTGAGTTGAATTTTTATGATTCTGATATGTTCGATGGTAGAGCAAAAACTACTAACAAACTACATTATGCCATTTGGCAAAAAGAAAACAACAAAGGAAGAGACATAAGATTCCAAAAGGATTATACTTCTGTTCCAAGAGGTAGAGTTTTTGAAGTAGAGGACGAAGGTTTTGTTGTTTGTGTCGGTCATTGGATAACTCAATACCCCGGAGCTAAGACCGAAATACTAAAAGAGTTCAACCTACCTAATGATACTGAATTTCTTATAGATTCACATTGGGATTTAGGACGTGGTTGGTCGGATAAGCATTTCTAAGGAGGATTTATAAATGGTATATTTAACAGAAGAACTTATTGATTTATGTAAACTTACAGTATCAGAATTAAGATTATTTCCTATTGACACCCCCGAAGGGGAATTAACAGATGAAAATATCTTAAAGGCTATGACTGTAAATGAAGAACTTAAAAATCTTGGATATACTTTAAAACCTATGGATATTGTAGCTTTAGCTAAGTCGAAGTCACTTAATGACTTTGCAGATACTTTTAAAGTTTGTTTATCTGATGTAAAAGCTAAACCTATGTATCCTAATTTTCCTAAACAGGTAATGGAAATAGGTGAAGCTGAATTTAGATTACATCAGTTAATGCACTATTTTAGTACATATGGTCTTGAATCTACTTTTGGTGTAAGTGTTTCGCGCGGCTGGCTTCCTAATGTAGAGGACACAGAAAAAATAAAGGATGATGATACATTACTCAATGCTAAAGTTATTGAGTTAGTATATAGTAAGGGTAAGGATGATAGTTTCCAAACAAGATTATATAGAACTATCCTTTCTAAGCGTGAGAGAATGACATTACCTGAAAAGGAAATTATAGCTTATTGTATTCCTGCTATAAAGGAAGAAAACTTAATTATTAATATTCCTTTCAAACAGAATATGATGGATATATTCTATTATATATTCAGTTCTGTACTTCGTAAAGAATATAAACTGGATGTTCTTTCTTCTATTTGTCAACATACAGGAGATGTATTTAAGTGCATTGATTATTGCCTTACAAGATGTAAGTATCATTTTAAGACTTCTCAGAAGCGACTGTTAGTTAAGGTTTTGGAGAAGTTTAATGTAGAAGATTTCAGAAGCAATCTTATTATCACTAATAAGAAAGCAGAAAGAACCGAACTTATACTTAGATACTTGGATTTTAATATGTATGCTAAAAATCCTAAGTTTATTCGTGCTGTAAATGAGCTTAGAGATAGTGAGTTAAAATCTTGGCAGTCTAATATCATTAAATTGATTGATAGTAGAAATGGTACTAATGATATGTCTATTCTTAATGAAGTTGCTAAGAGACCTGGAATGGCAATAAGAATGCTTACATATTTACTCAGACATGGATTTAATACAGATGATATATATGATACACTTGCACCAAAGGCTAGCGAATTAAATACACAAACACTTGTTACACTTTGCACAAAGTTTGGTGAGTTTGCTTATATGTCCACAAAAGATGAAAACTTTACACTTGAAAAGTATAATGAAATGCAAAATGTATATTCTATTTGTTATAGACTTTTTAAGGATAAGTTTACAAACATTGAAACTCCTTTAGAGGGTGGCAAAGTTTATATTAATCTTGACGAATTTAACCTTGAATGTTCTAAGATACTTACTAATGATAAGTCTTCCGAGGGTGGATATATAAGAAGTGGGTTTGCTTATAATATTCCAGATAATGTAAATACATTAAGATTCTTTGTTTATTGGAATGATAAAACAAGGGTAGATTTAGATTTACATAGTAGCTATCTAACTAAAGATAACCAACCCCGGACAATAGGTTGGAATAGTGCATATAAGAATGACGGTTTAATATTCAGCGGGGATATTACACATTCCAATGCTGCTGAATATATAGACATTGATTTCAAAAGTAGTTCATTGGATGTAAGTAAAGCATTTGTAAATATTGTTTCCTACACTGGACAACACTTTAAAGATATTGAGGAATGTTATGTAGGTGCTATGGCAGTCAAGCAGTTAGGGGAAGATGTTAAACTTTATAACCCTAAAAACTGTTTCTTTACTCATAACCTTCGTGGGGATTATGTAACTATTAATTATGGTTTTGTAGATTGTATTAATAGATGTATAATATTTGATGGAAAAGAAAATACTGGCGCTTATAGTAATCAAACACATAATTACACAGCATTTAATCTTGAAACATATATAAATACTCTTTGTATTACACAAAATATAGAAAGAGTAAATACACCAGAAGAAGCTGATTATATACTCATAATGGCTAAGCCCACTAATGATAAAGAAATTAGCTTAATTGATAATAACTTCTGGCTTGATAATTAAGACATCTTCGTATGCACGTTATGTGCCTCCTTTATCCTTTCGTGGCAACGGACTTCTGTTTTATAACATACAGAAGTCCGTTGTTCTTTTAACTACTTATAAGTTACCTAATCGTAATTTACTTAATTTAAATTAGGTAAATAACATATAAAATACTATATATCACTTATATAAAAAATATATAGATAAAAACTTGACAAATGTAAATTTGTGTGTTATAATATATTTGTAAGTTAAATTTAAACGTGACTTGTTCCTTGTATCACATATGTGAATGCATATATGATACATAAGACCTTACTTTTAGAAAACATATTGGGTTTATGAATCGGAATAAGTTTGTATGGTCTAAAATGGTTTAAGTTTTGCTTATAATCACATTTTTATAAACGGTTGTATTTGCAGTAAGGTTAACTTCCTTTTATGCCTACAAAGCATTCACATTTTAAGTGATTTTTGTGAATACAAGTTTGTTGACAAATGGTTTATAAACATTGTGATAAATCAATCCAATAGGCATAAATGGTTATCATAACAATATGTGAACTTCCTTTTACTGATATTTTTGAAGAATATAACGCGGTGTTATGATAAGCTTGTTCACAAATAATTTATGTTTATATATGGACTATACAGTTCGGATGATTAAAAATCACCAAAATCTTCTTAAATTTTTTACAAGTTTCTTACAACATATCAAACATTCCATAAAAAGTACCTACCCAACATAAAAGGATAGGTACTTTTTTATATGTATGTCAAAATAAAAAAAAAGCCACATTTCTTATATTTCATAACTCACTTCTTAACTTTATTTCTAATGAATATTGTTTTAGGAGTTGATTTTTGTGGGAAATTATTTAGATTTTCGTGGTCTTTTACATTATACTGATAATTATATAAAACCTATTAAAAGTAATGTAAATTCTTTAATAAATAGAGATAAAAATTTATTATTTCCAACAACATTACAAAAGACAGGAGACGGAGTTACATTTACAATAGATAATGAAATTGGCATCGTTACAGCCAATGGTACAGCGAATGGAGATAATATCATTTATCTTAGTAAAGCTTTATACACAACTTTATCAGATGGAATCTATATTTTATCTGGATGTCCTATGGGCGGAAGTTCCACTACTTATAGGATGGATGTTACAAGACAACCAGGTGTTGCCATGCGTGATTACGGGGAAGGAGTAGAATTTGAAATTGGAAATAGTGATTATCTTACACATTACACCAGAATTATAATCAATGATGGGTATACAGCCAATAACCTTATATTTTATCCTATGATATGTACCAAAGAAGCTTGGACATTAAGTCATGAATTTGTACCATATGGAAAAGGGATTATTTTAAATTCTGAAATAGATACTTTATGGAGTACATAAGTCAAAATAAAAAAAAAAAAGCCATAACATGAATCCTTAACTCTTTCTCCTTCAACTTTAATTAGTAGAAGGAGTTGATAAATATGTCTCAATTTTTAGATATAAACGGTTTAGTACATTATAATGAAATTATGCAACCCCCTATTGCTAATTTAATAGATAATGGACCTAAAAATAAATTACTTATTACAACCACAAATGGAAGTTCCGGTCAATTAACTTGGACAGTTTCTGATGATAAAATTATAACGGTTAATGGTACAAATAATGGAAGTTCTACCATTACTATTCCTTTAATTGGTACTACATACCAGCCTAATTCTTTTGTAGGAGATTATTTAAGTGGAATTAATGGAGGTTCGAGTTCTACCTATAAGATGACTACATATTATAGTAGTAATGGTAGCACATGGGCAAGTGAAACTACTATTTATAGGGGAGCACATATAATAAGAGATTATCCATATTTTCGTATTAATATAGAAATAGTAGCCGGAGCTACATTAGATAATATTTCATTCAGTCCTATGATTTGCACTAAAGCTGATTGGAATATATCTAAAAAATATGTACCTTACGGTAATGGTAGCATCACAGATGCACAAATTGATAGTCTGTGGATATAAATTCTTACAAAGTCAAAATAAAAAAAAAAAAGCCACCATTCCTATATAGTGAAAATAACTCCTCAACTTTATTTTTAAGTAAATATTGTTTTTGAGGAGTTGATTTTTTATGGCTAAATTTTTAGATGTAGATGGATTACAACATCTTGTAAGTACATACATAAAACCTGAATTAACGGATTATGTGAACAATAAAGAAAAAAATTTAGTTCCGCTTGATTTTTCTGTTAGTGATAGTTCATTGACGGTAACATATGCAAATAATAAATTAGTAATCAATGGTTCCCCTACTAAGGCACAATCCGCATATTCTACTGTATATCTTAATGCTGGTACTTATGCTTTATCCGGTTGTCCTTCCGGTGGTGGAGTAGAAACTTACCAATGTGAACTTAGAACCACCACAGGAAGTACATTGGCAGTTACAGATATAGGTAATGGAACGACATTTATATTACAAACAAGTGGCAATTATAGATATAATGTAAGAATTGCTGGCGGATATACAGCATCTAATTTAGAAATATCCCCTATGATTTGCACTTTAGATGATTGGAATGTTTCACATAGTTATGAACCTTATAAAAAGAATATAGCTTCTAATTCAGAAATTATGACTATGTGGGAAAATAATTAAAATATAAAAATATATAAAATCCTATTGACTTCTATATATAAATGTGTTATAATATATACAAGTAAATAAACAATATTTTAGGAGGATATATATTATGACAACAGCTAAAAGATTGATTGAAATTAAGAAAGAACTAAGAAAAGTTCGTAAGAGATTCCAGTTATATACAATAAATTGGAATAACCCTAATATATATTTTAATAAGGATAGGGACGAATACTGTTTCCCTAAAAATGTGTACGAATACGATATTATTACTAAGGATGGAACTAAGTATATTCTCAATAGTTTATCTAAGGAATTTCCCAACATAGATTTCCAGGATATTGTATTTGTTGAAAAATGTATGTACACATCTGGTTGGTATAGACGTAAGAAAGATGGTAAAATAATTGATATAACTAATAAGTATGAAGCATATAATACATTAGTTGGATACACTAATTCTTATAGTTGTGAACGTGTAACAGATATAGAAAAAAGGTATAATGTCAAGAATATTGTAGGTTCTTACGAAGAATAATTTTATAGAATTTAATGGAGAAATTTATAGTGAACTGCCATAGCTTATACACTTTAAATAGTGAGGTGAATAAATATGGCAGTTCATTTTTTATTTAATTATTCAGAAGATTTTGATTTTGATATAGATTTAAATAAAGTGCTTAATGAAATTTTGGATAAGAACACCAAGATTAAACTTGATAGTGAATATGTAAATGATTATTTAGGTAAAGACGAAGCAACAGAAGATAACATAAAGAACTTTAAAAATGTAGCAGTATTTAAGGAACTTGAAGATGATATGGAAAGTTTCTGTAACGATATAGCTAAAGAAATTAGTAAAATCCCCGATGTGGAAGATATTAAAATTAAGAAATCCAAATCTTTAGGGATGTCTACATATATCATTGTTACTTTTGAAAAACCTTCACCTAATGATAAAAGTTTAAAACCTTTTATAGATAAAGATAGCAAATTTATAAATCATTATCTTAGTGGATTTGGTAACGGTGGATATGGTGGAGAATACAGACTAAAGTTTAGATTGAGCAATCACGATGTTGTTAAAGCAACAGATGCGGATGTTGAAATCAATGTAACAAATAAGATATATAATGAATTTAAGGATGAAGTGGTAAAAATGTGTAAAAAACGTATACAACAGCTTGATAATTATTTCGATGATTTTAAACGAACTGGTAAAATATCACCAAAACAAATAGCACGAAATAAAGAAAGAAATGAACGCAGAAATGCTTATAATAAAATATATCACGAAATTATAAATGTATTAATAAATAAATTACCATTAACAGAATCTTTCGGTGGAGAAAGACTACAAGCTGTTATAGAAACAGAGGCAGAGAATATTTTAGATTACTTAAATATATGTAATGTTAAACTTGAAGATATTGTTAGTGCTGTAGAATCTGAATTTAGGGATTGCAAAGTAAGTTATGTTCAGCTAATTCGCGCCACGGCTGAATGTTTAGTTGAAAATATACTGGACTATACTTTTGAAGATAGTTTTGATTATAACTTACTATTTGATGATATAAGAAAAGAATTAAATATAGCAGATATAAATGAAAATCTTGTAACCGATTTAAAATCTAAGGACATATCCATCACGCCCAAAGTTATTAAAAATATTTCTTTTGATGTAGACATACAAAATGCTAATATACAAAAATTAGATATTATAAAGCCAAATGATGTTAAAAATAAATATGTTTTAGTATCCGCAAATGCTACTAATGAAGTTATAGCCATATATAATAAAAGTAAATTTGATTACAACCCAGAAAAACTAAAAATATCAGAACTAACAGACAGTGAATTATATTCTTGTTGGGAAGTCATTAATATTAGTTCTGTTTTGCAAAAACAAAGAGATAGACTTGCATTAAAACAAGATTATGTAGATTTACAAAAAGGTAATACCACTTACAATAAACCTCCAAAATCCACACGTTATGTATTTGATAAAGATTGGAACCCAGAAGTAAATAAAGAATATTATACTAAATTATTGCAACAAAATAAACTTGGTGAGTATTCTAATTATTTAGAACACGTATATGATGTAATGGAAAATTTAATAGAACATAGAAGAAAAGAACAAACAACAGGAAAGAAACTTGTATATAGTAATTATATAAAGAAACTTGCTTCACAAATAGAAGCTACTGAAACTGAAATGGATGCTTTAGATAAAAATATGGGTGTGAATGTGAATAAACTTAAAAAGAGTTTAACTAAACTTACTAACTCAGCAGACTTAGCTCAGAAGTTTATAGAGACTGAAGATAAAGCTATTAAAACTTGGGGGTATCCTGAAAAACGTAAATCGGCTAAATTAGAACGCTAAATCACATAAATAAGGGCATAGTATACTATGTCCTTACTTTATTTTTATATTTTAATTATTCAAAAATCTATTGACTTTTCTAAATTTATATGTTATAATGTTTATAATAAATTTCAAGGAGGATTTATATATGACAGGAATTGAAAAGATTAGTGAAAATGCAAATTTAACATTTATTGACGAACATATTACTAAAGTAGAAAAGTTGATGAACATATATGCTATAAACTCTGATTCTTATAACGAAGTTTTTAAACTTTATAAAGAATTAATTGCCCTTAAATCTGAACTCATTTCACAACAGGAAAGACTTATAGCTATTTATAAGAGTACAACTGTTCACCTTGTAAGAGATGAAAATGGTAAGGAACGAATAGAATCTATAAATGATAATTCAGAAAAGAGTGCTTATCAGGAGTTTTTAGACTCCATTGATTCTGAAACATTTGCGGAAATGCTAGAAATTAAAGATGACGGAATCATTTATGTTCCAACTTCCGTAAAAGGTCTTAAAGATAAGTTCTTTGCCATGTTTAAGAAGGAACAGAAGAAATATGAGAAGTTTAAACAGCATATAGAGGATATGGGTTTATAATAAGGTTTTAATAAATTTATATAATAATTTGAAAGGAAATGATGTTTTATGAGTAACAAACAGGATAGGCTAATGAGATACTTACAGGAATTTGGTAGCATTACTTCACTCGAAGCCATTTCAGAACTGGGTGATACAAGACTATCTGCCACTATTTTTGAGTTGAGAAAGAAAGGCATAAACATTATTTCCACCCCTGTTACAAATACAAACAGGTGGGGTGAAAAGGTAACTTTTGCCAAATACACACTGGGAGGACAGGAAGTGAAAAAATTATGCTTAATATAAACAATATAAAAGATATTTATGGCGATATAATTAATTATGATGATTTTTGTAGAATTATACAGGATTATGCTGAATCTAATTATAACCCCATTCTTGAAAGTCTAACAGACTATGTACCTGCTTGGAAAGTTAAAAATGATTTTGGAGATTTAAGTACAAAAGTTATCACAAAATACTCTATAAGACCGAACAATGATAAAGATGGAATTACTGTAATTGTAACTTTTTCTATTGTTGAAAAATTCATGCCAACAGAATGGAGAAAGTTAGATAAGGAAGAACGGCAAAGAATCAGAATGCTTATATTCAATAGAAGAATTAAAAATTATGATTCTTCTAATTATTCTGAAGGTACTACCTTAATGGGTCAATGTAAGTGGTTAATTTCTTATACCTATTCTATTCCCTTAACTATAACAAATACAATGACAACAGATTCTATAACTCCTTTACTAAATAAAATGAATGCAGAATTATGTTAAATAATATAAAAACGTATACAAAAGTTAATATATTTTGTATACGTTTTTATTTAAAATTACTTGACTTTTTTATTAGTATATGTTATAATATAAATAGGATAAAAATAAGGAGGTTGCAATATAATGAAAGAAAAGATACTCTTTGTAAAAGAAAAGAATGAATCGGTCAAGAAGTTTGTGGCAAATATAATTAATTATGATGTACATATATACGAGTTAGAAGGAAAAACATTTTCCGAAAAATTAAATAACTTAAACAATTTTATAAATAATAATCATTTTGATTATATTATAGGTGCCTATGTTACATCTACGTATGTTATGATGATTAAACATATTCCCAAGATTCTTTTATATCCTACTATTTTTACAATTCAAACTGCCAAGAAATATGGTATTGAAAAAGAATTTAACTTATTTCTTTCCGCTTTTTACAATAATGAGTATAGTTCTGAAACTTATATTACATTTGCTTGTCATAGTGAAATACATACATCCGAGGCAGATAAACTTTTTACATATAGTCACTACACAATATCTAAACATCCATATATTGAAATGGAATGCGAACGCATAAAGGCACACAGAAAGAATAATAAAATATTAAAAACTATTACATACGTTACATCAGATGATACACATATTCCTAATTATATAAAAAATGTCAAAGATGCTAAAATTGATATTTATAAACTGCATGGTAACACTCCGGATGATATAATAAATAATTTATTAACTGATTTAAATATTTGGTCAGATTATGTAATAGCGGAAGGTATTGATGCCATATATCCAATGATGATTACCGGACATATTAAAATTCTTGTCAATCCTATCATATTCGATGATAATACTGCCAAAAAATATGATATAGAAGAGTTTTTTAGTTATTATATGGAAGATTGCAAGGATGTACAAAATGAGTTTGAAAACTTTGTTGTGTTTACATCTGGTAATAACTATATAAAATCTTTTGAGGACTTATTTTACAAAGAACATTGCTATATTACGAATGAACTAAATATAGAAAATGTTATATCAAATATCCAACAAACTTTGATTAATCTTTAAGGGGGAATTAATAATGATTATTTTTGAACATTATGTTACAGCTTGGGAAGAAGATATAGAACTAAAAGAACATTATTTGGAAGATGTTTGGGAGATACTGCAAAAATCCTATAAAAATTTAGGTGGGTTACTAACTTTTAAAAATAAACAAGAACTACTGAAATCCAACAATATGTGGAAATTGGTAAGAAGACCTAATGATGTGATTACAGCCGTAGCTATATACAAAACAAATAGAGGAGGTAGAAAGTTAGTTGCCGGAGGGAGTGATGGAAGTAAAGGAGGCATTAACGACTTCTATACTATCTGCTATGAGGATGTAAAAATGGTGGATAGAGGTACTTGGGCGGAAGTTTCCGGACCCCTTGAAGGAATTTTCCTGTTTAAATATGGGGCAGTTCCAATTCCATCAGATGTAGCAGAAGTTGCTATAAAGGATATGAGACAAATTATCTTATCTAAAGACAGTGACGGTTTTCACTATACACGAAATATAGGAGGTAGACCCCTTACCAAAATTATGATGGGTAATGTACCAAAACAATATAGAATGAGTCAAGATTGGAGTGAAGAAGCGGCAGAATATAGACGTAAGTGGTCTAAATGGAATGAGGAACATCCGGAAGACTATGAAGGACGAAAGAAAAATTCATAACCCTTAAAAAGTTGGCATTAAATTTGTCAACTTTTTATTTTTCCTATTGACTTTTTAAATTTTTTGTGTTATAATGTTTTTATATAAGGAGTTGATTATAATGCCTAAAGCATTTAACCTACTAAGTAAAACTAAGGTTACTACTAACAATACTAAAAAAGAAGTTAAAAAGACTTCCTCTACACCGGTCAAAGAAACTAAATCAACTAAACAAGCTAAGAATATAGAATCTAAAAAGTCTACAAAACCTACTAAGTCTATGTCTGCTAATATTGATAAACCTATTAAAAGACGGGGTAGACCTCCTAAAACAGATAAAGTAACTAACTCTAAACCTACTAACACTAAACCTAATGTTAAAACTACTAAACCCACACCAACTAAATCTACTACTAAACCCACAGCTTCTATAAAACCTACTACCACTACTACTAAAATTACTAAACAAGATAACACTTCACGCAGATGGCATAATATGGAAACTAATAAACCAGATGAATTCAGACCATTAGAATTTAATAGTAATTATAAAAATCCTATATATGGCTATAAATTACCTCACGGTATTATTACTAATAATCCTTATTATCTTAATGCTTATAAAAAAGAAACAGGATGTATTGAATGGCAATATATAAGTGGATGTAATAATCTTAATAAATGCCCTCGCGGATTTCCAGACTGTACTAACTGTGAAATATATATAAAAAGACAAAAGGAGTTGAAAAAGAAAAATGCGTGAACAAGATTATCCATATACAAAATTAGAAGGCGATGATATACAATATTATAACACAGCAGATAGATGTTTTAGATGTCCTGTTTGTAATAAAGTATTTTATATGAGAAGTGCAGAAGACTGGGTTTATAAACTTATAAATAAGCAAGGTAAAACTCGTAATTTATGTTCTTATAGTTGTTTAAAGAAAGCTAAAGAACAACTTAATAGTCATATAGATAGACGTAAAAAGATTATCGTTTACCCCAATGACTTTCCGGTAAATTGGGAATTTGTATATGCAAGATGGCGTGATAAAGCTATTACAAAGGCAGAAGCCGTTAGGCTTTTAAATATATCTTCATTAAAAGCTTTTAATAAACTACTTGAAATTTACGAATTCCATAAGCTATCACAAGAACAATAATTCATAAATAAATAAAATATAAAGAATAATCCCATTTAACAAAAATAAAGCCTATAACTATATACATTAGTTAGTAGGTATAATTTGTTAAACGGGATTTATTTTTATCCTTATTCAAAATTAACTTTTTAAACTAATTAAATAATTTTTGGTGGTGATTTAATGTCAACAACTCTTATAAATCAAGTAAGCACTTCTACTACATATCCTATATATGTTAGTGTTACTGCTACTAATTGTTGTGGTATTGTTAATCTCATTTTAGAAGATTTTACTGAACAAATGAGTTATGAAGTACCTGCTATTAATATAGATATTTATACTATTAATAATGGTAAAAAATGTCTATATCGCCCTCGCGCCTTAACTATTTTTACTAATGAAATAAATAGGTGTGAATCTTATATCATTATGGATATTCCACAGTCTTGTCAATTTGCTATAACTCCTATATTTGATAAAAATGCTGTAAATAGTCATAATGAAATGCTTAAAGTATTCAATGTGAATAGTAAATGGAAAACTACAAGAGGAAATATACCTGATGCCGAGTATGATGCTAATGACGGTTATATTACAGAAATAAATGAAGGAGAAGAATGGACTGTCAATACTGATTTTAATATTACTCTTACTTGGGATGATGTTAATATTAAAGCAGGTGGTGGTAGTGGTTCAAGTCCTACACCCCCAACTCCTATTCCTCCTGATGTACCTTCCACACTTTATTACGGTTGGAGTGATGCAGAGATTGTATCAGATTTAAGCGGTTTTGATACATTAGAAATGACTACCACTACAACTAATTTAACATTTAATGAAAGTGATAATCAATATTTAGTTATAGCATATCCTGCTACATATAAGGATATTACAAGTATTATAGACCCAAATGGTTTTCAAGTATTAAGCACATTTAATACAAGTATGTTATCATATGATGGAATTACTTATAAATTATATGTATCTGAGTACCCTACCACATTTGATAAACCTTATACATATGTAATTTCATTCGATTAAGAGAGGTGACTATGTATGCCAATTAATGTAAATTCCAGTTTTAAAGTTCAGGCTCCTGCGCCAATTGATACTCGTTTAACACTAACAAAAGCACAAATGCTTACTACTAATGATAATCTAATGCCATCAGTATATTTTGCTTTATGTATAGATGATAATGCTTTTTATTTATATAGTAAAGCAAATACAGTAGATGAATATACTGGTAAATTTAGATATATGTTTGACCAAGGGGGTCCTGCTGGTGGTGGAGTTAGTGAAGAACGTGTATTGAAATTAATATCAGAAAATGCAGCTTCAAAAGAAGATATGGAAACAGCACAAGAACAATTAGCTGCAATCCTTGCCGATGCTCCAGCAGATTGTGATACATTTAAGGAAGTTAGTGATAAATTTGAACTAACACCCAATACAGCTATAACAAGTGAAGAAATATCAGATATAATAACAGGAGGTTAATATATTATGTCAAAGTTTTTAGATTTAGAAGGATTAGGATATTATACAAGCACATTTAAACCAGCCTTAGTGGAAATTGTAGATAGTTTCCACAAAAATAAAGCAAATTGGACAGGTGGTACGTCTTCCACAGATGGTGCCGCACTTGTTACAGATAAAGCAATAACTTTATCTGCTAATACATATGTAGCTTCTTTTAAAACAACTGCTACAACTGGAACCACTACAATTACACTTAAAAGTGGTTCTACTACTAAAGGTACAATAACTATTGATAATGCCACAGGCACTACCATAAGTGGTGAAGTTGAATTAACGGATAGTGTGGATAAATTTACCGTTGTATCTTCTAAAGCCTGTACAATAACAGAATTTATGATATGCACTAAGGCTTTTTGGAATGTGTCACAAAATTATGCCGTATATAGTGCTTAAGAACATTATAAAAATAACAAATAGAAAGGATGAGTTATATGGCTTTCTTAACTCCGGATAAAACAGAAAATATTAATGGTGTTACAGTAAAAGAATTTCTAATTACAAATCATAATGTAAATCATATTGATATGCCAAGCGGAAATAGACAAAAAACTGTTGCTGTTACTATCCATAATACAGATGCTATAATTCCAGCTCAAGGTACTACTATGTCTGAACAATACACAAGAGCTACATATTATGGAAATATGAAAGATGTAAGAGTACAATATTATGTAGATGATGTAGAAGCTTGGAACTGTATGCCAGATGATTATGTAAACTGGTCTTGTGCGGATGGTTGTGCAAATCCTAATAGTGGTAATAATACTTCTATTGCTATTGAAATTATAGGTAATAGTACAACAGCCGAAGATAATGGTGCAAGAATAGCAGCTTATTTACTTAAAAAGTATGGTCTTGATGTAAATAGTGGATTAAGAACACACACATATTGGCTTAATGTTAAAGACGGCAAAACAGGAAGTATAGATGAATTAAATGTTATGTGGAATTCTTATAAAAATTGTCCAATATACATTATTCCACATTGGCAAGATTTTAAAGCTAAAGTTCAAACATATTTAGATGAACTTAATGGAAATACTCCTACACCACAACCTACACCAACTCCTGTTACAGAATCATTGTATAGAGTTCGTAAAAGTTGGGATGATGCTTCTTCACAAGTAGGAGCATATAAAGATTTAAATAATGCTAAAAATGCTTGCCCCGAAGGATATAGTGTATATGATGAAAATGGAAATACCGTATATACTAAAAATATTCCGGCTCCAGAACCCACACCTATTATTAATATAACCACTAATGAAGTGAAAGAATTACAAACAATACTTAATGTAGGTGGAGCAGGTCTTGTAGTAGATGGTATTGTAGGTCCTTTAACATTAAATGCCGCTAAAAAATATACAGTAGAACAAGGTGATACTGGTAATCTTATTAAGTGGGTTCAAAAAAGATTAAATACTATGGGATATGATTGTGGTACTCCGGATGGAATTGCCGGAAATATGACTATGAATGGTATTTATAGTTTCCAAAAAGCATATGGATTAGGTGTTGGATACCTCGGCGGTGGCGACTGGGATTACCTACTAAAATAAGCAATGAAAGGTGATTAAACATGGTTAAGAAATTAAAAGTTACAGAAGATGTAAATAATGATTTAAGAAAATACTATGATACTTACAATCATTATCTTAGAAGGTCTGAAGAAGAATTGGATAAAATCAAATCTAATATAGATTGGTTAGATGTAGAATTAAAAGATTTTATAAGAGGAGAGACAAATATTCCTCAAGATTTTGACGAAGAATATATTAAGAATTTATATGCTTTAATTAAATCCACTTATAGTGAAATTAAACGTCTTTCTATAAGTATTAGGGATAACATAAATTCTTTAGATTAATCACATATAAAGGACATAGAAAAATCTATGTCCTTATTTTTTACTTGACTTTTGATAGTTATTGTGTTATACTATATTTATATATATAAATATAAGGAGAAAATTTAAAATGAACAAAGTTATTGACAAGTTTAGGGGCGATTATGCTTTTCTATCTAATTTTGCAGAATGTAAAGTATTCTACAACGGTTTGAAATTTCCATCAGTTGAACACACTTTTCAGGCTGCTAAGAGTATTAACATAAAAGAACAGGAAATATTTACCAAATTAGAACCACCTGCCAAAGCTAAAAGATTAGGTAGACAAATTCGTCTTCGTAATGACTGGGAAATTGTCAAAGTAAAGATTATGGAAGACTTATTAAGACAGAAATTTAATCAAGAACCCTTTAAGGAACTTTTGCTTAAAACAAAGGATTATGAGTTGGTGGAAGGAAATACTTGGAACGATACATTTTGGGGAGTTTGTAATGGTACTGGCAGGAATATGTTAGGTGAATTACTTATGAAAATTCGTGACGAGTTATGGGAAGAACTTAATGGTTAACATATAAAAATATATTAAAACATATTGACATTTTTATACGGATATGTTATAATGTATTTAGTAAAAGAAAGGAGTTATCTATATGTGCAATGTTATAAATGAAACTTGGGGAAGTTTAAAAGAAATGGCAATTGTAAATCCCAAACTATGTAAACAACTTACTATTCAGGTAGAAATAGAGCAAAGGGATGAAGGACCCATTCCTCATTTACACGTTTATCACGACAAAACAAGAAACCCTAAAAAATGTTCTTATATAAGATTAGATAAATGTGCTTATTCAGACCATCATAAAGATAATATACCTTTACCTAAAAAACTCAAAGAGCAGTTCGTGGAACTTATGAATTCCATATGTCGTAATTCTGTAATGTATGATATAAATAACAATATTGTTCCTGCCACAGGATATCAAAGTGCGGTATTAATTTGGGCGGATACATATGAGGATGGTAAGTTGGATAAATTTAAATTAGATGATAATGGACTTATAAAACAAATAGATTATTCTAAACTTTAAAAAAAAATAGGGAGGGTTTAACTGTGACAGATTATATAAAATTAATAGCCTACAAATATAAATGCAGAAATTGTGGTGCTTATATAGATGCCAATGACCAATATATTGGCAAAGTAAATAAAAAAGATTATATGAGTTGTAAAGATTTTCAATATGAAATGTGGTTCACTCCAATTAAGCATAATTGTGAGGAAAATATTATTGGTATTGCTGATGTAACTGCTGTGAAAGTAATAAACGATTAAAAAATATAGGAATAGAGAGGGTTTAGTTATGACAAGAAAGAAAAGATTATTCGAAATGAAGAAGGAACTGAAAAAAGTTAAGAAGTTATTAGATAAATCTGATAAGTGTTATGGTGATTTAAAATGGGGTAATGCTGGTCATTATGAAATTATAATGAGGAATGGTAATAACTACATCATAGGGATGAATACATACGATTTTCCTGATATTGATTTTAAACAGATTGTATATGTTCGTAAATTTATAAGAATATTCGGAGGTTTCTATGATACTGATATTGGATATTATCGTAGAAGTTGGGATTATACGTATCATAGTAAAGTGGCAAAAAAAATATAATGAAAAGGATATGATATTTGTAGGAAAACCTTTTTAATCCGTACATAGAATTAAATTAATTTTCTTATATATAATTCCTATATATTTAGTACTTTATTAGTATAAATTTGTAAAGGAGTTATTAGAAATATGGTTAATTTAATTTTTGAAAATAATACATATTATTTAAAAGTTAATTTATATGAACTTATAGGTAATAAAGATAAGGTACATCCTGCCTATACATATATTGACGGAGCTACACCTAACAATATAAATAGGTATGCAGAACATCCAACCATGAATGAATTAAAACAAGATATTGAAACATTTTGTGAAGAAATATGTAATAAATTAAATGACTTAGATTGTGTAAGACGTGCATATGTGGACGGTTCATCACCGGACGCTGGGTTATCGACATATATAATCGTATGCTTTAATAAACCAAATAATAATGAATATTTACAGAAATATAAAAAGGACTATGAGATAAAAATAAGATTATCAGACCATGGTGAAGATTTTGTAGGCACAGAAGACTATGGTATTGATATGGTAGGTAAAAATGTAGATGAATTTTACAAAGATGTAGAACAACTTGTAATTGACCATAATTATATGATGCAAAATGAATATCAAAAATATTTGTAGACTCAACAAGTCTCAAACTTACAGAGGTACAGGAAGAAAAGGAGAATTATAAGAAATAATATGGCTCGTGATAGGGGTAATAAAAGAAGAAATAGATAAATATTAACCTTAAATTACAATATAAAAATATAAAAATATATTAAAATAGATTGACATTTTTATATAGGTATGTTATAATATAATTAATGTAGAGGAGGACTAATAGTTATGCGTAAATTTACAGTACATAAACTGAGAATTAAGGAATCTTTGGAGTTACCATCTGAGGGCATTTTCTGGGTTATTGACAATAGATTAGTAGCATTTGATGACCTTGTAGATACTTCCGGTAGATATTTTGATAATGTAGAACATATTAAAATATGGAATGAAATTAAACATATGTACAAAGTGGATGGTAGGGAAGTTGAATATAATTATTTTCCTCGTGGTCGTGTTATGGTAAATGCTGTAAGGGATAATGACGGAACTTTCTTACATTTTGATGTGTATATCTATATTGACAACTGTATTAACAATGATGATATAATAGATGAAATTAAATATACGTTTAGGCTAAACAAACCTAATTGTGATATTAAATATGTAGGTGCAGATGGAGGGATTACATCTAATCATTATACTTGTCATAACTGTAGATAAATTAAAATATAAAAATATATTAAAACCTCTTGACAAACCCAATTATTTGTGTTATACTATATATGTAAGGAAAACAAGTAATGAGTTTGAATGGAGGTTTTGTTATGACTAAATCACAGGAAATGATACTTAAAAGAGTTAAGAAAGCAATTCCTAAAAATTTCTTCCATGGTGAGAATTATGAGATAAAAGAATTTGAAGTAACCGAATATGACCATTTCATTTCTGTATATGCCTGTATAGGACTTAAAGAAGATGAAGGTACAATGGCCGCTGTATGTTGCAGAGATACTTTCCACATTTTTATAGGTAAAAGAGGTGGCATTACTTATCCTATGTGGAATAAGAAGAAAAAAGACCAGTACACAAAAACTCTTAGATACCCGGAATCACTTTATACAGTTTTTTATGACCAGAAATATAATTGAATTTTTAAGGAGGATTAATGTATGATTGAATATGTAAATAACTGGGAAGATGTGAAGTGGAATGATGTAGATGCCAATGAACCTATAAGGATTTCTGCTTATGACCAGTGTTGGGATAAAGAAACATTAAAGGAACTTAAAGAAAAATATAGCATCTTTTTTATGTCTAACAATATGGATTCTGTACATCCTATAATGATTAGAGGTGAAATATGTTATATAGGTCATGAAGATGACGGAACTATTTATTTTGATAGGAAATATGGTAAACCCACAGGAGGTTTTCATATTTATTGGATAGACAGTTTGATTAATGAACTTAATGCTGTTAAAAACTATATTGAAAATAAGGAGGATTAAATTATGGCAAAACTCACAAGAGAAATGATTAATGACCTTAATAACAAACTAAAAGAAAAAGGTGTTGGATTCAGATATGAATTTTTTGATGAAACTACCTATGCTCCTAAAGCACAGATTACTGTAGAAGATAATGGTAACGGTTGGGTTGACAATGTTATTGTGAATTGTACGGATGCTTATTACGAGTGGCTTAAAAAATGGTTTTCTACAAAATATGGTATAATCCTTACATTTAACAACACAGGTTCTATTTTCTGGTCAAGGGATTACTCATAACAGCTTCATTGGAAGCTGTTTTTTTTTACTAAACCTACTTGACAAACCTATTTTATTGTGTTATAATATAATTCAAATAAAAAACTATGATTGGAGGATATAAAAATGACTTTGGAAGAAATCAAAACTACTTTATGTACAAAAGAGTACAGATTTTTAAAAGATAATGAAAAACTGGGTAAGCATATCATTCTACTGGGTTTAGGGGGTTCTCATGCTTACGGAACTAATGTTGAAACATCTGACCTTGATATAAGAGGTTGTACATTAAATAGCAAATCAGATATTCTTGGTGGGGAAAATTTTGAACAAGTAGAAGATAAAGCTACAGATACAACAATTTATTCTTTTACCAAACTTATCTCTTTACTCACTAACTGTAATCCCAATACTATTGAAATATTAGGCTTAAAGCCTGAACATTATTTACATCTTACAAACATAGGACAGGAATTACTTGACAATAGAAAGATGTTCTTATCTAAGAAAGCTATTTATTCCTTTGGAGGTTATGCTACAGCACAATTTAGAAGACTTGATAACAAAGCCGGAAGACTTGGTAATGAACTTATACAGGAACAACACATATTAAACAGCATTAAAAATGCTTCACAAAGTTTTAAAGATATGTACTTTACCTATCCGGAAGATTCCATAAACCTTTATATAGATAAAGCTATAAATCCGGAAATGGAAAATGAAATCTTTATGGATATTAATTTGAAGCATTATCCTTTGCGCGATTATAAGGATATGTGGAATAAAATGAGTGCTATTGTAAAAGATTACAACAATGTAGGTAAACGAAATCAAAATGCTATTACTCACAATAAACTTGGTAAGCATATGATGCACTTAATAAGACTTTATCTTATGTGTCTTGATATTCTTGAAAAAGGTGAGATAATTACTTACAGAGAAAAAGAACATGATTTACTTATGGATATAAGAAACGGCAAGTATCTGGATAGCAACAAACAACCTATTCCTGAATTCTTTGAAATGGTTAAGGATTATGAAGATAAACTTGGATACGCTAAATCTAACACAGATTTACCAGATAAACCCAACTATAAGAAGATAAAGGAATTTACAATATCCGTAAATGAAAGAGTTGTTAAGGGTATTATTTAATTAACATAAAAACTTTTCAAAAACCTCTTGACAAATGTATTTATTTGTGTTATACTATATATAGTAAGACAGACGGATAGATTATTTGTTAGGAGGTTTTATATATGGGAGTTTATGCTGTATATACAAGAGTTAAAAAAGGTGACGGTACAGATAGAGAAATAATGGTAACTAATATAAAATCTACTTCCTGTGGAGGTGCAGAACATAAAGTTCTTGATGTACATTATTCTATTACAAATGCTCTTGCATTTGATATGGAAAACCCTGTAGATTTCATAAACTATATTGTACATTGTCAGGTTTATGATTTTGAAGATTTTAAAAGACGTTATATGTTAACAGTAAATAAAAGACAGGAAGCTATAAACGAAGTGTTCGATGAAATTAATGAAATTATACAGGAAAATAAAGAACATAATATACAGATATATGAACTTGAAAAGCAGATAAAATACCTTCAGGAACAGATAAATGATAATAATAGGTATATAAAAGAAAGAAAGGAGGAGCTTAAAGAATTTTGTGATAGAATAAATATGCAAATGAAAAAAGTAGAAGAGGATGAATACGTTATTGGAATTGCTTAATTAAAGGAGGACTAAAAAATGGCTAAAATTATTTGTACTGAAAAAGAATATGAAAAATTATCAACTGTACTTTCAGACAACCCACAATTTTTATCAGACATAAGTATAATTTATGACATTATAGAAGAATCCCCTACAATTCCCAAGGACTGTTATTATGATTGTGAAACTAATGAATTTTATGTTTATCGTCATAGGTATACAGGTGAAGAAATACATATTGTAAAAGAGCCATCCACTTATATAATAAAGGAGGATTTGAAAAATGACGAATGAAATAGACCTTTTTATGGATGTTTTTAGGAAATCACTAAACTACGAAGACCTACGGGATTGTTGCAAACGTTGTAAACGTAAAAAGAAAAAAAGAGGAGGAAGAAAAGAATGACTGATAACAAATACTGGATTTTCCTAGAAAATCTTAGACGTTCCGGAGTTACCAATATGTTTGGTTCGGCTTCTTATATTGTAGATGAATTTGGAGTTTCACACAATGAAGCTGTAAAGATTGCATGTAACTGGATGGAGAATTACAATCCGGCAGATTATGAGGAGGATAAATAATTTATGAAGAGGCATCTATACGAAGAAAACGGTACAGGAACTAATGGGGATAATGAAATATCTATGAAAGTTAAAAACTTTGTAGATGATATATACAATACATTCAGTGATTATCCGGATGATGAACTGGAACTTTATGTTATGGAAGACATTATGGCCGAATTTTGCCATAAAAGAATTAAGCGTAGACTGGAAGTTATAAAGGAAAGGAAGAATAACAATGACAATAGATGAACTCATTGAAATTTTACAGGAGTATAGTGAAACTGAAGGAAATAAAGAAGTTGTGGTAGAAGTTGCTTCCGGTTTGGGATATAACATTATGGAAGAAGTAACTAACGCCCAGATGGATTCGGACGGTAGATATTTTGTAATTTCTACATAATTAAATAAAAAACTTTTTAAAAACCACTTGACAAATTTATCTATTTGTGTTATAATATAATTACAGTAAAGAACAAGAATAAACAACTTACATAAGGAGGATTTAATTATGGCTTACACTTGGAATATAGAAGATTATAAACTTATGAAGGAAAGAAAGAACAAGACTATTCGTTGGGAAAATGAAGTTAAGTTTGATGACGTTTATAGGTTTACAGATGCGGAAAAGATTGAATTTGTAGATTCTATCACAGAAGGTAAACTTACAAAGATTATAAACGCTGTTAATGCTTATAATGCTGATACAACTATTAAGAAGGATGAGTGGGGATACCCTAAGAACAATTCCCTTAATGCTTGGATAAAGCGTAATAAGTTTGATGATGTAATTGACACAAGATTCAGACCTGGTGAATTTACAATTTTTGGAATGACAAGAAGTCTTTGGAATGCTAATAAAAAATTCAACTATGACAATTTTGAAAACCTTATAGATGAAGCATTTAATAGAACACTTCACCACCTCGCAGACGAGGAGAGAAAGTATTTCAATGCCCATGACCCCTATATTGTAACAATGAATGAAGTAATCCATAACCCTTATGTAGGTTTTATTGTAGATATAGGATATAGCACAAAGGATGAAATATGGGTAGAGGAAAATGGAGAAAGGAGATATCTTACTCTTGAAGACATGAATAAGATACTTGCTAAAGCAAATGAAGTTAAGGCTTATGCAGAGAAGGTTAAAGCAGAGTTTAAGTTTTAACCTAACATAATTTCAATAAAATACATCTATCCCTTACATTAGCTTGTAAGGGATAGATTTTTTCTATATATAATTAAAATATAAATATTTTTAAAAACACTTGACAAATCTATACTAATATGTTATACTGTATATAGTAAGAAAGGATGTGAAATATATGGTAAGAAGAATAATTACAGAAAAATCATTTTTAGAAATGGCAAGAATAGGATTTATTCCTGTTGGTACAACAAATACCACAGAGATATATGTACATACTAATAATGCCGGAAAAATTCCTCATTTTCATATTCGTAAATATGGTTCTAACAATCAGTTTGAATGGAAAACCTGTGTGAAATTTGAATCACCTAACTATTTTATTCATGGACATTATGATGATAAAATACCAGATAGAAAAATAGTTAAAGAACTCGATAAAATGTTAAGAACTGTAGACAAAAAAGATAGAAACCATCGTACATACTGGCAGAAAGCTATTGATGCTTGGAATGATAATAATTCTGATGTAGAATTACCTTTGGACATAGAACAACCGGATTATACAAAATTATAAGGAAGTGAAATATATGGTAAAGAAAATAACTTTAGAGAATACTCGTTCAAAAATAACAAAAGCTCAATTCCTTAAAGATTTAGGAGCAGATATACGAAGATGCAGACAGGCAAAGAACAATGCAAGGTTAGCAGACACTGTATATGTAAAATTTCCTAAAACGGATTATTGGGAAGAATGGAAATATGATTTCTATTTTGATAACACAACTAAAACCATTAAAGGTAAGATATTCTTATATGAACATGAACCAACTAAACCTACAAAGATAATTCGTTATGACTATAATGCAGATAAGTCCGGATGGGTAGATTGGACTCCTATATACGGTCATAGAGCTGATTGGGATATAGTGGATTTCTTTAAGCGTGAAGCTGGAAAATTTGTTGAATGACTGGAGTTTATATTAGACAGCACAGACTATTTAATTTATGGAAATAATATAAAGCTAAAAATAAAAAAAAAACACCTATATATATATAATTTTTTAGAAAGGACTTGATTTATATGAAAATAGAAGAAGTTAATGTAAACAAGGAAAAAATATTTAAAGAAATAAAGAATAAAATCTTAACCTTCCTTCAAGGTAATACAAAGACCACTAAATTGATTTCTACTAAGGATAATTATTCTTGGGATACAATTAATTATTTATATGATAAAATTATAGCAGATAAAGATATTGAAAATACTTTAATAGATTTAGGTATTATAGGAAAGTTAAATTTTCCACATAATAGATATGCCCAAACTATACCGGAATTATCTATGACAAAAGCAGTTAGTAAAAGAAATAAAGGCGGTTGGAGTGATTGGACAAAACCAAAAAATTATAAATCGAGTATCCAACAAGAAAATTTTAAATTAAGAGTTAGTGAAAGTATGGATGAAGATGAACGTAAATATTGTATAAATCCTCTTGGATTTGGTACTATTGTTTATTGTTGTTCATGTGGGGATAAACTTACTAAGTTAAATTGTCATGAATATACAGATAATGGTAGAGGTCCTTTATCTTATCACTATGTATCTGAACCTGAAGATTATGATGGATATAGATGGAGAAGTTTCTGTGATAATTGTTGGGAAAGTATAGAAGATATGAGTGCAGATGAAATATGCGATACCTTTGAGCCTTCTGAATACAGAGATGGAGATAGTGATAAGGAACTATTTGATTTCTGATAATTGAATAACTATAAAAACAGGCTATTTATTTAGCCTGTTTTTTTTTTTATAAATTAAAATAAAAACTTTTCAAAAACCTCTTGACATTTATATTTATTTATGTTATACTTTATATGTAAGGAAACAAAGACAACTACTTATAAGGAGGATTTATATATGAAATATTTCAAAAATGTAAAGAATGTAAAGGAACTTAAAGAGACATTCAAGAAGCTTGCAAGAGAGAATCACCCTGATATGGGCGGTGATGTAGAAGTAATGAAAGCTATAAATACAGAGTTTGAAATACTTCTGGCAACACTTCCTAAAGAAACAAGAACAGCAGTTAAAACAGAAGTATCTGAGTTTTACACACAGAATGGTTGGAAGGGTTCTAATTACGAAGCTCTTATGAGCACAAAGGATATAGCAGCAAAGGTTAGAGAATTTGTTAATGTATATAGTAAAGAACAGCAATAATTATTTTCAAAGGAGGATTAAAAAAAAATGCCTAACATTAAAAACGAAGATATAAAATTTTTAATACAGTTGCAAACTAAACTTTGCTACCCGGAAGAATTTAAGGGCGATTTTAAACAGGATGCTGAAACTCTTTCCAGAATTCTAAAGGAAGTAATGGATAAGAGAGATAAGTCAAGAGCAAGGACAGCAGATATAGTAGCAGAAAAACGTAAAACTAATCCTCTTTATGGTAGAAGTAAGACAGAAAAAGGAAGAATAATAGAAAAATTAAATAATAAAAATAAATAAAACCACTTGACTTTTCTATATTATTATGTTATAATATGTATAGGAAATAAATTATAGGAGGATACAATTATGTGGACTGTAAAGGACTTAATTAAGGAATTAGAAAAGTTACCGGAAAATTTACCAATTTCAATAACCGTTAGCGTACCAAATGATGATTATATTGGAGGGTACGAGGAAATTAACAGAGATATAGAAGATATATCAATAGATACAAACAATAAGAAAGTTATAATTGTAGCTTGAACATAAAGGAGGAAAGTACTATGAATGAATTTAAAAAGACTTATCCGGAAAAGCAGTATGTAATAACCAATAATTTTGAAACTTACGAATTTTATACAAATGGGGAAATTGATTTAGTAGCACCGTTTAACTACAAGGAATACACTGATTATGTAGAATATTTGAATAGAATGAATAAAATTATTGAAGCATATGAATATAAAGAGGCATTTGATTTATATGATATATTCCATACTACATATTCTGACATAGATAATGTTATTAAGGCTCTTAAAAATCCTAAACGTCCCGATATTCCAAATGAAGAAATTACAAAGAGAGATTATAAAGAAATGCTTAAAAAGATTAAGAATTTTGAAAAGGTGCTTGAAGAGTATATTGAAAAGGAGGATGAAGAATAATGTTCAAAAATGAAAATTATGTGGATAATTATACAGACCTTGAAAATATGGCATACGGTATTATTTCGATGATTCGTGAAGTGCGGGAACTTAGAAAACAAAATACGAATCTTCAAGCCGAAGTAGCTATGCACAATAAACGTATAAGAGACCAAATTAATCATGACCAAAAGTTTTTCGGTGAACTTCTTAAATCTCTTGTAAATATCCCTAACAGTGAGGAGGATAATTATGCCGTACAAAGCAGAGAAGATGAAACTTCCTCCGGAACTTGACCGTAGAAGAAAACTTAATGATGAACAGAAAGAAGAAATCAAGCATAAATATGCAAGTGGATTATACAGTTATAACCAATTAGCTAAAGAATATGGAGTTAGCAAAAAGCTGATTCTAATAACTGTTAATCCAGAAAGTAAAAGAAAAAATGATGAACGCATTAAAGAGCATTGGTGTGATTATAGACCTAATAAGGAAGAGTGGAATGCTATTATGCGTGAACATAGAGCCTATAAACACAAAGTCTTAAAAGGAATTAAGGAGGATTAAAATATGATTAAACCTGTAACTTTAGAAGATGTTAAAAATCATGAAGGAGAAGCACTTATCCTTCGGGGTTGTGGTGGAAGTCTTAATGAGTGGTTTGATGGAATCAATGAAATGCTTACAGATGAAAACATACTTATAAATGGAAGTAAGTTTTCCAATTGTTTTACATTTGATTTTAATGGTCTCACTTGTTTAGGATTTCCTCTTAGAGATGTTGAAATGGATATAGGTAAACTTGCTATATGGAGATTACAGACAAGAGATAATTTTGGCGGAATTTGGCGTTCTGATTTTGTGGATAACTATTTGAGAAGTAACAAAGAGGAAAATGAAAGATGACAGTGAAAGAACTAAAAGAAAAACTTTCCACAATTCCGGAGGATTTAGAAATTATAATTCATGGATATGACACAATGCCAGGTTTTTATAAAATTTCTCATTATATAGAACCCACAAATATAGAAGTATCTTTTGTTGAAGTCAAAGTACAAGAACCGAAAAGAGAATGTTGTTACATAGAAACAAATGAAATATAAAAAAAAACTAACAATTACATACACTAATATCTTCTTATATTTACATATATTGTTGTAGGGCAAATTATAGCTTTACAACAATATAATTTTATAGAAAGATGGGAGTTTTATATATGATTATAGAAGAAAATACTGACAGATATTTTGCTGTTATGAAATATACTCCAGGTGATGTTGAAACCGGCATATATGGAGATAGAGCAGATATAGTTGATGTTATTATAGCTAATGATGAAAATGAAGCTATAGAAAAATTCGGTGAAAGACGTAATAGCACTATTCTGGACGGTTCTGAATATGTTGTTGAGATAAATGCAGATGAATATAATCAGTATCTTAATGACCTTGAAAAAATGACAGAATATGAATCTTTAAATAATGAATCTGTTATCAAAGAAGAAAATATAAGAAGACTAAGAATTGCTAGAGAAGGCGAATTTGATAATGGTAAAGTTCTTTTTAACTACGAAAAAATGGATGTAGATAAGGCACAAGAACTCGCCAAACAAAAATCTATTAAGGACCCAACAGATATCTATTATGTTAAATTTGATGATATTATGAATCCTACTACTGATATATGTTGGTATAGAGGTAAATCTTATCCTTCTGATAAAATAGATATGATTAATGGAGAAGTTATTATAAAGGAGAATAAAAAGATGATTAGAAAATTAAAACTAAGAGAAAATGCTATTGCAGACCTTAAAACGGAATTGGGCAAAACAGATTTATATCCGGAAGAAATTAATAAATTTGTAGATAAAATTAAAGAAATAATCACACAAAGATTGGATATTAATATTCAAGATAGTAAATTAACTCCAATTGCTAAACCCAAGAGTTCCACAGCTGCTAAAAGAAATCCTAATTTTCTTATAGGAATTAATAAATACGGTAGAGGATTAATTATAGGTGATAATGGTTACTATACGGACTTATTCCCTACTATTAGTTTTAGAAGAGGTTATCATGTAGAAGATAGAGGTGTTAGGGAAGCTTTTGAAGATGCCAATATTTGGTTTGAAATTTCTCCTATAGATGTTGATACTTATAAACGTAGAGGAGAAATTTCACAAAGTAGAAAAATAGATGGTATTTATAGACAAGTACATGATTATAAAGACCCCTATACAGGAAAAACAAGACAACTTTATGCTGACGAATTTGACCTATATGATACTAAGATGGCAAGAAGTAAATATGCTAAGCGTTTAACAGATATTCGTTCCAGGGAGCAGTACGACGAAATTCTGGGCGATATTGAAGATATTAATGATAGAATCAGAAACATAGATTTCGGTCATCCTATATTTGATAGTTCCAGAGCCGTTAGAGATTTAGGCACAGCATATAAAAGTATGAAACAATCTCTTGAATATTTTGAAAATAAACTAAAGAGACCTAATTATCAAATAGATGATTGGGATATGAGAGAAATTAAAAACAATATCAAAGAAGTTAATTCGCAGTTAAGAAGTATTGAACTGTCCAAAGCTTGATTGATTTTATAAAAACATAAAATTTTCAATCCCCACTTGACAATTACAATTTAATATGTTATAATATAGTTGTGCAGAATATACTTTGTACAACTATATTTTTATTTATAAGAAAGGAAGTTTAAATATGAATAATAATAAAGACAAAGAAATAGCAGAAAAATTTGCAAACAATATGAGAGGTTTTTTTTTTAGATTGGATTATTGAATTTGGAGATATTTTAGAGGAAGATTTTGTTGAAGAGGATTTTGTTGAAGAGGATTTTGTGGAAGAGGATTTTGTGGATACAAAAGAAACGGAAAGTTAAAATATAAATATTTTTAAAACCTCTTGACATTTATATTGAACATATGTTATAATGTGTATAACAAGAAAATATTAATATTTGGAGGTAATAATATGACACCCAAGAAAAGATTATTCAATCTTAAAAAAGAATTAAAAGATGTAAAAAAGAGAATGGATAAAGGTAATAGTAAAAATAATTTTAGAAGATTTGTAGACTATTATGAAGTTATTACATCTGACCATGTTATGTATAGAATACACAATAGGCTAAATAAATTTCCGAAAAATTTAGATTTTAAAAAAATTATATATATTAACAAATGTTATTATGTAGAGTATTGGACAAAAAATAATAAAACATATCACAACACAAGCCCATTTTATACATATGATAGTTTTTCCGGTTACTATGATGTTACATTAGAATATATGGAATTCATAAGAGATAAATTTTATATCAATTCTGTTATAGATGATTAATTTTTTACTCCAAGATAACATATATAATACATTATTAGTATGTAATTATGTTAAATATCACTACTATATAAATTAAGAGGTGATTTTAATATGACTACATACTTATTTTATATAGAGGAGTTACTTAATGAAGATTTAACAAAATTAAAAATGTTATCACAGTATGATAATATAAAAGCAGATGAGGATTATGTAAATGATTATTTACAAAGTCACAAAGATAGTAAATATGTCCTTAATAAATTTAGAAGAGATAAAGCTGGGAAAGTAGAAATTCCAGTTATTGACAATGTAACTGTATTGCAGTATGAAGATTGTCCTATATTTCCTGTATTAAAACATGATATGTTTGAAATGTGTGATACTATATGTAAAGAATTAAAAACATTTAGCGGTGTACTGAGTGCTTGGGCTACTCGTAGCACTAAGTTAGGTATATCTACATATATTCATGTTAAGTATGATAAACCGGATTATAATTCAAAAGAAGTAAGAGAAAAGAAACAGGAAGATAAAGATTTTATCAAAAGGTTTGAAGATTATATGGAAGATGAATTCGAACAGGAATTTAGAATATCCACACATACACAAGGTCATGAAAATGTTAATTATAATATTGATGTAAGAAATCACGTTTATAAATACTTTAGGGATAAAGTAAGAGAACACGTTAAAGACCAGGTAAAATATATTAGAAAAACATGGAAAGAATATATAAAAACAAGTGAAATACCTGAAGAACAATTAAGACGTATTGAAAAACATAGAAGCAGAGGAGAGGGAGCCGAGTACTATGAAGCATTAAAATATTTAAAATATTCTAATACAACTGTTGAAACAATTACAAAACAAATTAATTTTAAATATCGTAAAACATCCGTACATCCCAGCCTACTATCTTATGTATATAAAAAGTGTTTATCCGAAAATATTATTGAATATACATTAAATCCTAATTTCAATTTTAAACTATTATGTGAGGATATAGATAAAATGTTAAAAGAATTTGAATAAATTAAATTAAAAAAAATACTGAATAGTTACAATTTGATAAATTGCCATTTATCCTTGACAAATTCAAATTAATATGTTATAATATAGTTGTGGACTATAAATTCACAACTATATTTTTTATGGAGTGATTACAATGTATAAATGCTATATTTGTGGGAGGACATATAATAGCCCAGTAGATGCTGCTAATTGTACTATTTCTTGTAGTAAGAAAGAGGAAAATGCTAATGTTCAAAAAGAATTACAAGAACTTAGAGAAAAGATTGCTGTTACATATAAATCATTAAAAACATTGTGCGAGAATTATAATAATTTAAGTAAAACCGAAAATTTTGTAATAACTTGTAGACAAGTAGAAAAACCTATCTATATTAGTCAAATTAATGACAATATTGAATTTATAAATACATCTATTTCTTCACCGAAGAATGAAACAACTAAAATTTATAGTTGTATAGTTAATGACAAATGAGATATAGCAACGAAAATCTTTTAAAAACTAACCTGAATGGTTTTGGATATTTTTATAAATAATGGAGGTTATTATGGAAGATAATATCTTAAAAATTAAAAGGCTTGTAAATGAACTCAACTTATATCGTAATGCATATTATAATGAATCCAGGTCTATTATAAGTGATTATCAATATGATACTATGTTCGATGAACTTAAAAGACTTGAAGAAGAAACTGGATTTATAATGTCTAACTCACCCACACAGACTGTAGGTTATGAACCTATATCTAAGTTTGAAAAGGTTACACATACAACTCCTATGCTCTCCCTTGATAAAACACAAGATATAAACAAGTTCATCGAATTTTGTAGTAAGAATGAAGTAGTATTAATGCACAAACTTGATGGACTTACTGTCAGACTTATATATGAGGATGGCAAGTTAATACAAGCCAATACTCGCGGCGATGGTATTACTGGTGATGATATTACTACTAATGCAAAGTGTTTTGATAATATACCCCTTACTATTACTAATAAAGAACATATTACCTTAACTGGTGAAGCTATTATGACAAGGGATGTATTTGAAACTATTAAGAAAAATAATCCTGATAATGAATATAAGAATCCTCGCAACCTCGCCAGTGGAACTCTTAAACAGTTAAATCCTAATATAGTAAAAGAAAGACATATTAAATTTGTATGTTGGAATGCTAATGATTTATCAACTGATGGAACTATGAAGAATGGGTTAGATAATGCCAGTGAATTAGGATTTACTGTTGTGGATAGATATATTCCTGTAGATAATTTAAGTGTATCTGTTCCTCATTGTATAGATATACTTAAAAAGACTTCTGATAGTAATTTTATTCCTATTGATGGTATTGTAGCTATTTATAATAATATAGAATATGGTAATTCTTTGGGCGGTACTTCACATCATTTTAATAATGGATTTGCTTTCAAGTTTTATGATGAAGAAGAAACTACTACCTTAAGAGAAATAGAATGGAGTATGGGTAAAACAGGTGATTTAACCCCTGTTGCCATTTTTGACCCTGTGGAACTTGATGGAACAACTGTTACAAGAGCTTCACTTCACAATGTTAGTATACTAAGAGAATTAGAGTTAGGTATCGGAGACGAAATAATTGTTTACAAATCTAACCAAATTATACCACAGGTGAGAAGAAATTTAACTAAATCTAACAATCTTATAATTCGTAATACTTGTCCAGTATGTGGCGCTCATGCAAGCATTGTTACATCAGAATCAAGTGGTAAAACAGTAGAAGTTCTTAGATGTGATAACCCTAATTGTAAAGGTAAGTTACTTGGTAAGTTAAGTCATTATGTATCTAAACCCGCTATGAATATAGATGGTTTATCGGAAGCTACTATAGAAAAGTTTATGGAGTTAGGTTATATTAATTCTATTTTAGATATTTATAATCTTTATACTCATAAATTTGATATTTCTATGTTAGATGGTTTTGGTGAAACCTCTGTAAATAAACTTATTAAGGCTATTGATAAGAGTAAGGCAACTACTTTAGATAGGTTACTAAATGCTTTAAGTATTCCCACAATCGGCAGTTCTAATGCTAAAGTATTATCTAAATACATTGATAATGATATTAATAGAATATGGGAATTAGGAACTAATAATCTTACTGTTATTAATGGAATAGGTCCTGAAATGAATACTGCTATACATAAGTGGTTTAACAATACTGACAATATTACATTAGTTGAGCAACTTATTAAAATACTTACTTTTGAAGCTCCTGTAAAGCCAGGCTCTACAAAATTTACAGGTATTAATTTTGTAGTTACTGGTAAAGTATTAAAATATAAAAACAGAAGTGATTTAGAATCTACTATACTTCATAATGGGGGTACTTTACAATCGGCTGTATCTTCTAATACTAATTATCTTATTAATAATGATATTAATAGTAATTCAAGCAAGAATAAAAAAGCTAAAGAACTTAATATTCCAATTATTACTGAGGATGAATTTATTAAGATGTTAGGTGAAGATACTTCTGTTACTAAAGATATACAGCCTGCTAATTTACCTAAGAATGATAGAGTTAAAAAGAAGTTATTTTAAGGAGAATACCTATGAATAAAATTGTAGATAAGTGTGAATCACATTCTGTAGACATAAGCGGATTGCATAAAACAGTTGATTTTATAGTAGGACAGTTACAGAGTTGTTCTGAAATAATTATCCAAAGTGTGTTTGGCTTTATGTTCTCCGACTGTCCTTGGACTATGTATATAAAGAAAACATACTCTGGGTATACTATCAGTGTAAGTTCCGTGGATTGGCAGATATTTAATGTAGATAAAAATGATAATTTCACTTACTGCTGGGATAAATACGACAATCTAACTGCTTCTGAATTTTATAATGAATTAGCAGACCAATTTGAAGATTGTAGGGAAACAAGACCTACCTTGGCAGAAATTAAAGATTTAATTTTCCAATATTTCTGTGAAGATTATGATGCAGAAGATGCGTTCGAAGAATATGGATTTCATCAAGACGATATAAAAGATTTCACTTGTTATGTAATATGGAAGAAGGAGTAATAATATGGAAGGTAAGAAATTCACAGAAGTAGAACTGTTACTAAAAGTTCCGGATTGTACTAATACAGAAGAAATTGTAACTATATGTAAATCTATGACCTACGATGACGGAACAATGTTTCAAATTCCTGTCTTAACTTACAATTGTGAACACAATATAGTTTGGAATAACCATAATGTGGGGCTATGTACTCCTTCTGAATGGTGCGGTTTTGTGATTGGCTTTTCCGTTAAGGATAATCAAACTTATGTCATTATACGATTAATAGATACTCCTAATGGTAGACTTACAACAGAATTATTGGACATGAAATGTCCTATATATGTTTGTCCTGTAGGTTTAAAAGATAATGATAAGATAGTGAAGATACACGCTTTTCGAGTTTGTAGTTACTAAGGAGGATATATGAAAATTCCAATACTTGCCTTTCAAATCTGCCATCTGTAAATAAACTAAATATGTAAACAATAAATCGCTGTCTTTCTTAATTTTTAGACAGCGATTTTTCAATTATATCACGAAATACTGTGTAATATTAAGGATTTAATACTACTTTAATGATATATAAAATTTATTGATAACTATGTGGTTATCAATATGTTGGAGGTAATTATTATGCACGAAGATGCCATTAGAATTATTAGAGAGATGTATACAGAACAGGGAGTAGGTTGTACTAATATTGCAAGAGTATTACAAGAAAGATTCCCAAATGAAGGAATTACATTTTCAGCTTGGGAAAGTAGAGTAAAAAGATATGTACATAGTGCAGGACTATCTAAAAAAGAATGGAAGAAAGCTGATAAAAATAATATAGATAATTTTATGCAATCTGTTAAAGATAGTATAGAAACCTCTAATTATCAACAACGCTCTGTAGAACGTAAAGCGGATGGTTCTTATATTTATGATTCTATTATAGAAATAATGGAAAACGAAGTAGTAACTCCTGAACGTATGATGGAAGCACATAAGTTAGACCCAACGGAATGGGAAGTAGTATCATATAAAAATAACTATTGGTCACAACAGGCTAAAGAGGGTAAGAAAGTAATACTATATCAAAGTAAGTTAGTAGTAAAGCCCCGCGCCTTTGATAACATATCCGAGCAGGTAGTATTACAGCATTTTATGGATAAAATAAATAATAGAAAACCTATTACTATAATAGAAAAACAATATAATACACCAAATATAAATCATTCTGAAACTATGTTAGAAATTAATATATGTGATTTACATTTAGGTAAATTAGCATTTAATGAAATTTCAAATGATGAATATGATGTAGAAATAGCTAAGAGTAGATTTAATAAGTATATACAGGATGAGTATATTAGGACAAAAGAATATGGAGTAGAAAAGATATTATTTGTATGGTCTAATGATTTCTTTAATTTTGACGGTATTAATTATGCTACAACAGGTGGAACACCTCAGCAATCCGGAATTAATTGGCAAACACTATTCCTCGAAGGTGTATCTATGTTAGTAGATGCTATAACATTATTATCAAGTGTAGCTCCTGTAAAAACATTTTATATAGCAAGTAACCATAGTAGACAGGCTGATTTTTATGCCCTTTGTTATGTTCAAGCATGGTTCAAAGAAGATGAAAGAGTTAATGTAATAGTAAACACTAAAAGCAGATATTTTGAAAAATATGGAACTAATCTAATAGGTTTCTCACATTCCTACTATGAAAAAGAAACTAACTTATATCATTTAATGACTAATGAATGTCCGGAATGGTGGGCGGAAACTACTTATAGAGAATTTCACTTAGCTCACTATCATTCTGAAAAAGTAAAAGAAGTTGGCGGAGTTATATACAGATGGCTTCCTACTATATGTGGAACAGATGATTACCACTATGAAAAAGGATATATCGGAAGTGTAAAACGTTGTTATTCATTTATGTATGATAAGTATATAGGACTTGTGCAAATCAATTGCACTATTATATAATTAAATAATAAAAATAAATAAAACCTCTTGACATTTAAGTTATTTTGTGTTATACTATATATAAGGAAAAGAATAACTAATTGGACGGAGGTTTTATATATGAAAATAATATATAAGAATAAGGAAGATATGATAAATTGGGTTCGTCAAATATTTGAAGATGTATATGCTAATAATGTAAATTCCATAAATAAATATCTGTGTTGGCAGGTAGTTGTAATTTTTAGTGACAAAACATTTTTTGTATATGAACCGTTTGAGTGTTTTGAAATGATGAATGATTATTATAATAGATTTAATCGTAATACCATTGCTGACATTATTATAGATAACCCTGAGGAAGCAGTAACCACTACAATACCTATGGATAGTAAATATATAAATAAAATGAAAAACTGGAAAGGTAATATGCAGATGTTTATGTGGGAATATTTTAGTCCTGACGGATACAATGATATCATGTTTGAAGAAGATTAATTAAGAAAGGATAAAGTTATATGAAACTAAGAATTAAAGAAAATTATGATTGTATGTTAGAATTTGATATAGTTCCTAATTTGCATTTATCCTATGTGAATTTGAATATTGAGGAGGATTGGAAATTTAATAAGGACGATTTTATACTACCAAATAAAGCTAATGCCTCTGTATTAAGTGATTTACAAAATCAAATAAACAGTAAGATGAAAAAATATTTAATTCCAACATTGGAAAATTGTTTATATAAACACAATTATCATTTACAATTGAATTCAAAAGGTGAAAAATATTCATCTGGAAGTAATTTAAAATCAAATAATTATTTGTCGTATTCCTGTTATTTTACAGTTATACCAAATTATTTTAATGTAGATTGTAGTGATTTTGTAACATCTTCTATTGGCAATTTTAAATTACGAATAGCTAATCATATAAGCAAACAGGAATTGGATTCTATTACTAAATTAGATAATGTAAAAATATTTATACAAAATATAGATGATTTATATGCTTCCAAATTCACTAAATGCACCGAAAATGTTTTAGTAGCGTATACAGACTTTTTAAACACACTTGCCACATATCCGGAACGAATAGAAAACTTTACAGATATCTTACCTGAACATATACAAGCACTTAAAAAGTGGCAAAAACAGGGATTTTGATAGAGGAGAATACAAATGATTACAAAAATTACAGAAACCTATGATGAACAAACATATTCATTTATATTAAATAATATTAAAAAACTTAATAATTTTTGGAATTCCTGTGGATATGGTATCATTAAGAACGGAACATTGATTACAGAACCTACAATATCAGAATTCCATAATTTTTATAAAACATTAAGTCCTCGTGAATTTAGATTATATAAAGCTGGAACTTGTTGGGATTATGTAGAATATGGTTCGTACTTCTTAAACACAAAATTAATCAAAAATCACAAATACTATATTTATACCACCTTGCCAGACGGTGATACACATACATTTATTTTAATTCCTCACGAAGATAAATATTTATATATAGAAGGAGCTTGGAAAGATTTAGTAGATAAAATAAAACCATATAAAGTTTTTTCGAATCCTATAAGAGCATTTAAATACATTACAGAAGAAATGTTCACAATTCCGGGAAATGAAGACATACCTAAATTTGATTACTATGTTTGGGAATATCATTCTTTACCTAAATATGGATTAACGGCACAAGAGTTTACCGAGTTTATAACATCACAAGAACCTATTTATGAAGGAACAGCTATAAATCCTAATTTTAATTAAATATAAAACTATATTTAAAACTCTTGACAAATGTGAACTTTTGTGTTATACTATATATAAGGAAAGGAGTTTTATACTATGAAATTATATATTAAGGAAGAAAAAGAAATGGTTAGACTGATAAAGAACCCATTAAACGAAATGGCAAAAATTGGTACTTTTGGAAATAAAGTAGGTGAAAATGGTAATTATGAAGTTTGGGTTTACAACAAAGAAGGTGACGGAATACCCCATTTTCATATTGTAAATTCAGAGGAAAATTTTAGTTGTTGTGTAAAGATTCTTGAACCTGATTATTTTATACATACAGGTAAAGAAGATACTTTGAATTCTAAACTTAAAAAGTCCCTTATAAACTTTCTTATAAGTAAGCATAGAAAGCGCAAGAATATAACTAATTGGGAGTATATTTGTATGTGTTGGGATGATAATAATTCCAATTACGAACTTCCGGAAGAAATATATGATAATATGCCTGATTATACGAAACTTATTTGATATAATTAAATAAAAAACTTTTTAAAAACTACTTGACAAATCCTCTTTTATATGTTATAATAAGTACAGTAAGAAAGACAAATACTTATTATAGCTTTAAAGGAGGATTTTAATTATGAATAAGAAGAACATTACCGTGGAAGGACTGATAAAACAGCTTACTAAAATGATTGAACAAAATCCTAAAATAGCAAAAAGTGAATTAAGAATTATAAAAGGAAGTGTAGAAAGTATTATTCCTTGTAAACCTACATATTATTCAAATTCAGATAATAAAACAATACTAATAAGAGTGGAGGATTAAATTATGTTTTGTGAAAATAATTGTTATGAATGTGAAAAAGAATATTATAGTGGAAAGAAAGAAACTTTTTATGTGAGCGCACCTACATTTGAAAAAGCTAGAAAAAAAGCAATAAAAGAAAATCCAACTTGTTATGTAAAAGTTATTAAGAAAATAAAATTTTAAGGAGGATTAAATTATGAACTTAGACGAAGCTATTAAATTAGTACTAGAAGGTAAAGCCATTAGAGCTAAAGAATGGGAAGAAGGTATGTACTTTAAAATTCAATGGCGTATGTTTGAGACTGAGGGTAGCGTAAGAAGTAAACTTTGGAAATGGAAAAATTCAGAGTTTGAAGAAGTGCTTTTTGATTATACTGAATGATTTAAGGAGGTTTAAGTTATGACGGTTAGAGAATTACTCGATGATTTTCAGCTATTTAAAGGAAAAATTTATGTATACCGAGAAGGATTCTGGGATAACCTTGAATTTAATGCAACTGACAATGAGGAAATTTTATCAAATGCAGAAGTAGTTGAGTATGAACTTAATTATGGCACACTATACATAGAAATAGAATAACACTTTAATTGGACAGAGAGGAGTCTAATTTTTATGAGTAGAGACATATTTGAAGAACTTAAAACAAAAAATTATAAAGAGATATTATCTTCTATCCAAAATACAGACATATTATTTCTCTCTTGTGTTACGAGCACTGTACAATTAAATCGTGAGATATATTGTGAATCGTGTCCATACAACATGAAATGCACTAAATCCATTATTGCAACAAAGAGTGCCCACAAAAAAAAAATAACAGTGGAGGAAATGAATTATTATGAGAGTTTTAACTAAAAAAAGAATTACAGGAAATAATTGACAAGCATAAACACTGGCTGAATAAGGATTGTGAAGGTTGGGAAGGTATGAAAGCTGACCTGAGTTATGCGGACTTGAAAGGTGCGGACTTGAAAGGTGCTAACCTGAGCTATGCTAACCTGAAAAGTGCCGACCTGAGAAATACTGACCTAAAAGATGTCAACCTTAGAAATGCTAATCTGAGTTATGCTAGACTGAACAGTGCTGAACTTCGCAACGCTGACCTAAGTAATGCTGACTTGAGATGTACTGACCTAAGTGATGCTAAAAATATATTGTCTCCAATTGACTATTTGAAGAAAAATTTCGAGTTTACTTCCGATGGTATAGTAGCCTATAAGGTATTCAACAGAACTTATACTTCTCCTAAGAAATGGGTAATCCAGAGTGGTTCGATTATAACAGAAAACTGCAATCCAAACAGAGTAGATGTATGTGGTTGTGGTATTAATGTAGCTTCATTAAAGTGGATAAAAGATAATTATGATGGTGACATTTGGAAAACATGGAAAGTACTCATTCGTTGGGAATGGTTGGTAGGTGTTATTGTACCTTATAACACAGACGGAAAAATAAGATGTGAAAGATGTGAACTATTAGAAATTGTGAAAAGATGATGTATGAAGGAAATTGTTGTTTAACGAATACATAATCAAAACACTTATAAATATAGTTCATTGTAAATTAGGTAATGCTTATATCTATACAAATGAAACCTGTATGATTTGTATAAATATTTGAAGAACACGGAGAAATAACAAAGGAGTAAAGTAAATGAAAAACAACGTAAGAAAAAGAATTGAACGTACTAATATGATTTTTTGTAAGGACAAAGAGTTAGAAAAGAAAATAACTGATTTAGCTAACAAATTTGTCCGTAAAATTATTTTTGATGTTGGTAAAGATTATGACATTGTTGATTTAGAACCTTTAATTATGGGTTGTGTGTACAGTGAATTCACTTCAATTCTCCTTGATGAATCATATAAGCAAATGTTTGAAGAACATCAAAATAACGATTAGAAATTTTTACGAGTACTTTATCAATAGTTAAGCAAACAAATATTTATACCTCGATAGTTTAGTTAAGGTTATACAAATATAAAGGCTTTTATACTAAATAAAATTAAATAAAAAACTTTTCAAAAACCTCTTGACAAATCTGTTTATTTATGTTATACTATATATGTAAGAAAAACAAGATAGTAAATAAAAGTGTATTTTACGGGAGGAATAATTATGGATGTGATGAAACTTAAGGTAAACCTTATGCAAGCTATGTATAATGAGTAAGTAGATATAATAATAAAATGATTTAAAAGGAGGAAATAATAATGAAAGAGAAAAGATACAGAGGGCAAATTGAAGATTTTGGAAAATTTATATATGGCACAATATATAAAGATGAATTAGGTAACTGGTGTATGAAAGATGAAGATAATAATCTTTTTTATCCTATTCCAGCAACTATAACAATAGAAACTGGAATGAGAGATAAGAATGATACAAAAATATACGAAGGAGATATTGTTGCAATACCTTTAAGTACATCAGACCATGTTGAGAAATTTGTTATCTTGTGGGACAATAACGAAATGGCTTTTATGCTACATCGCTTAGACGAAGAAGGTCATACATTTTCTCCTATTGGACATACTTGGACTTCTATTAGAGGAGACTTTTACAACTACGTTGCAAATGAGATTGAGGTTGTAGGAAATATATTTAATACTGTCCCTAGACTAAGGAAAAAGGATATTTTTGAAGATTAAAAATTAAAAACTGCATATACTGATACTATATATATATATGATTATGAAACAGTTTGGGTTAATTAAGGAGGATTAAAATATGGAAAAAAGATATTTTTATAAACAGGCTTACCTTGGAAATACCGAAATTTTTATGTATGTAGACGGAAAACTTACTGAAACAGATATTATTAACGATTACAACCTCGGTGGATATACAAGAAGACTGAGAGATGAAGGATACACATATGGATATCCTCCTGAAGAAGTGGAACACCTAAGACAGGAATACGAAGATGCTAAAGAAGCTTATGAAGAAGCTGTAAATAATATGATTAATATTAAGGAGGATTAAAATATGAAAAAGAAGTTTTATGTTGTAAAGACGGAAAAACCTAATGCACATTACATAATCTCAATGACTGAAGAAGAACTTAATGGAGCTAAGACATTTCTAAACGGAATTTCAAACCCAGAATATGCTATGGGACATAGTGGAACTAAGTTCACTATATATGAACATGGTTATAATACAAAAGAAGAAGCAGAAGAATTTCTTAGTTCACTATTATTTTAAAGGAGAATAATATGAAAAGAATTGTATTTGAATATAGAGATATTTATACTAACGGTGATTGGAGTAGACAGGAATGTATTATGAGAAGTGTTACTGAATGTATAAAGTTTTATGGACTTGGCGTAGATTGTGAGTACAGAATTATTTCTGTTGAAGATGTTTAAGTAAGTAGAATTGTATGCAGTGAAGCAAAAATAAAAAAAAAACACATAAACATATACATCAAGTTGTACATTTTATAACATTATTTGGTAGGGATAGAATTTATTTCTGCCAATTATTTTTTAAGAAAGAAAGGTTGATTTATATATGAAACTAAGAATTAAAGAAGATAGTTCATATCCTGTAAAACTTGAACTTGTTTATATTCCATATGAACGTTATAGAAGTAATAATAGTCCTAAAAGTGTTACTATTACAGGAACAGATTTATTAAATGCTTTATCTAAAATGGCGGATAGAATGCTACTGTATATAGATTCAAATGAAATTGAAGAAGAAGGATATACAGCAGAGGATGTATTAGATAACATTATATCTTCCAATGGGGATGGTTGTGATTACATTATATTTTTAAAGAATCTAACAACAGGTGAAGTATATATAGAAGAACCTGTGGATGAAGAAGAGTGGTAATTTAAAATATTATATTTTTTTTATAGAAAGGTTTGATTAACAATGATTAGAAGAATTAATCTTAAGGAATATGAAGAAGTAAATGGACATTGGGTGGACGAAGCAAGAACTACAATAGATGAAATACTTCGTGCTAATGGTTTTTATATAGAAATAATGGAAGAATTAGCAGGTCAATTAAGTGTTGGAACTAATAAAGTAGGAATATATATCAATTCAGCAGATAATAATAGATATTACCTATCTTTTAAATTTGATACAAATAAAGTTGATATATTTGCTACATATACAGATAAATTTATAATTTCTAATTATGGTGTTTCCATACAGTCAAAAGAAATTAGTAATATGCAAAAAGCCATTAAGGAATTGCGCAGATACTTATTAGGTTATGTTAAGAAAGTATTTTAATGTATAAAAATAAAAAAAAATAATATTTTAGAAAGGTGGTTTGAATTATAATGGTTAAGAAAATACATATTAAAGAAGCCATGAATATTGAAAAAAGATATATTTTAGATGCGGATGCCCGAGGTTTTGTTCTTGTTACAGATATTGAATATAAAGTAATTAAACAACCTTTAAGGGGTGTTAACGGAAAAGTTTTAAAATCCGAAACTATTCTCACTGATAATACACTTTTGTATAATGCGGAACGTCTTTTATGGTACGCAAGATTAAACCATGAAGAAATACCAAGATTTATGGATGATGTTGAAGTATCAGTAAATACCAATACTAATGAAATTGTACTTTTTTGGATAATTGAAGAAAATAATAGAGAAAGAACAGTAGGTTCTTTAACTTTTAGTATTGCAATGCCTTTGAGATATCCAACAGAAGATGAATATAGACATTTTGGATTTGGTAAAGGACTTTAATTAAATGACACATATAAAATCGTCACTCTTTATGGGTGACGATTTTTTTTTTATAGATTTTTGAAATTATCCTTGACTTTTCCATTTATATATGTTATAATGTATATACAATATAAATCAAAGGAGGATTATATAAATGCGTGTATTACTTTTATTTAGAGGAGCGCCTGGTTGTGGTAAATCTACATATATAGATAATAACGGTCTTAGACCTTATACACTTTCTGCAGATGAAATACGATTACAATGTGAATCTCCACAGCAAAATATTTATGGCAAAGATGAAATATCTTGTAAGAATGATAAACTTGTTTGGAAAACGTTATTTAAACTTTTGGAAACAAGAATGTCTAAAGGTGAATTTACTGTCATAGATGCTACTAATTCTAAAAGTTCTGAAATGAATAGATATAAAGAATTGGTGGAGACTTATAGGTATAGATTATTTTGTATAGATTTTACTGATTTACCTATTGAAGAATGTAAAGCTCGTAATGCTTTACGCTCGGAACTTAAACAAGTACCTGAAACTGCCATTGATAAAATGTATGCAAGATTTGCCAATCAGAAAATACCTTCCGGTATTAAGGTAATAAAACCTGATGAACTTGATTCTATTTTCATTAAGAAGTTTGATATGTCTAAGTATGAAAAGATAGTTCATATAGGTGATATTCATGGCTGTAATACAGCATTAATGGAGTATTTCAAAAATGGACTTAATGATAACTATATGTATATATTCTGTGGTGATTACATAGATAGAGGCATTGAGAATGTAGAAGTTATTAAATTTTTACTTGAAATATATAAGAAGCCTAATGTACTACTACTTGAAGGAAATCACGAAAGATGGTTATGGGTGTATGCAAATAATGCTCCGGCAGGCTCTAAGGAATTTGAACTTGTCACAAAACCACAGTTAAAGAACTCAGATATTTCTACTAAGGATTTAAGGCAACTTTATAGAAAGCTAGGTCAGTGCGCTTGGTATACATATGGGGATAAGGAAGTTCTTGTAACTCACGGCGGTGTAGCTACATTACCTAAAAATCTTGGTTATTTAGCTACAGAACAAATGATTAAGGGTGTTGGTAACTATAATGATTATAGTGTAGTTGCGGAAACTTGGTTAAATACTACTTCTGATAATATGTATCAGATTTTTGGACACAGAAATACTCGCCACGATAGTATACAGTTAAATGATAGAGTATTTAACCTTGAAGGACAGGTTGAATTCGGTGGACATTTAAGAGTTGTAGAACTGGATAAGGACGGATTCCATACAGTTGAAATAAAGAACGATGTTTTCCGAACAATTGAGGAATTTGAACAGACTAAACAGTTTAACAATTCTTCTGTTGCCGATATGGTAATGAATATGCGAAATAATAAATTCATTATGGAAAAGCAGTTTGGTAACATATCTTCCTTCAATTTCACCAAAGATGCCTTCTATGATAAAGTTTGGAATGAACAAACAGTTGTAGCAAGAGGATTATATATCAACACTAACACTATGAAAATTGTAACGAGAGGATATGATAAATATTTCAAGATTGGAGAACGTCCAGAAACCAAACTTGATATATTACAACACAAACTCCAATTCCCTGTTACTTGTTATGTAAAGGAAAATGGATACTTAGGTCTTGTTTCATATAATGAAGAAACAGATGATTTATTCATTACCACTAAATCTACTCCCGACGGTGATTATGCTATGTGGCTTAGGGAAATGATAGATAGTAAGATGTCTAAAAGTAAGAAGCAGGAAATGAAAGCTATATGTAAAAATCATAATGTTACATTTGCTTTTGAATGTGTGGATATTAAACGTGACCCACACATTATAGAATATTCAGAAAATGAACTATTCTTACTTGCTATTATACGTAATGATATTAATTTTTCACAGTTTTCATATGAGGAACTTGTAAATATAGGTAATACATTAGGACTTAAAGTTAAAACTAAGGCATTTGAGATTAGTAATTGGTCTGATTTTTATGACTGGTACTACGAAGTAACTGCCGAGGATTATGAATATAACGGACATCCTATTGAGGGATTTGTTATAGAAGATTCTGTTGGATATATGGTTAAGATTAAGGGATTTTTCTATAATTACTGGAAGAAGTTAAGAAGTGTAGCTCATAATACATTGAGCTATGGTCATTTTAAATATACACAGGATTTAGTTACTGTCGAATCTAATAACTTTTATGCGTTCTGTCAGAAATTATATAATGAACACACTAAGGAAGAACGTGAACAAATACCTAAAGATATAATTCATCTTAGAAATTTGTTTTATAAGCAGTAGATAATTCAAAAGTACCTATCCGCGGGTAGGTACTTTTTTATACAATATATTATAATATCCTTTATAAAAAATATTCCTTTACAATACATTATTCATATATAAATTCAAATGAAAGGATAGATATGTATGAATAATAATATTAAAAATAAAAATGAAGATTTTGGAGCTTGTGGAAGTGCTACATCTGCCATTCCTTCTAAAATAAGTTATATGGGTGTTGGAGGAACTAAGAAAAATGAAATATATTATTTTGGAAATCCTCCTAAAAAGCCTGATACACTTTCTAATTTCTTAAAGAAAAATAAGAATAAATGAGGTTTAATTATGATTTTTGCTATTTCCACATTAGCACTTATACTTTCCCTTGTAGGTAACATTTATGTAAACTATCAAAAACGAATTGGATTTGTGATTTGGACATTATCTAATGTAGTTTGGATAATTGTAAATTTTATGTCTGTGTTAAATATTCCTCAGGTTATAATGTACCTTGTTTATATGACTTTAAATATTCATGGATTTATTATGTGGTCTAAAAAAGAAAGTAAATAATTAAATATAAAATATTTTCAAAACATCTTGACAAAATACATAAAATATGTTATACTATACTTGAAAAGAAATATACACAGGAGGCATAAATATGAGAATAATAGAATATAATGACGAGTATAATGAGGGAATAAGAAAAGATGATTCTAATCATTACATATTCGACAAGGAATTTGATTTTAATTCTGATATTATAATGTTAAATAAAGATAATTCGGGTTTTGTAAATGAAGATGGTTTAACCTATTACTATGCTTATCAATTTAATCCTAAGACTAACTCTAAACAACAAAAAGAATTTAGAAATGCCCTGAAGCACAATCTAACTAATCCTGATGTATTTTATGGTGACGAAGCTACACGGTTTGTTATGGATGGAATATATAAAATGGATAGTATGAAAAGTCTTAATGATTTTAACGTGGTAGTTTCTACGGCTTCTCATTACGGAGATAAAACACTTACAGGTTTAATGTGCAGTATGATTTGGGAAGAATTAAGTGATAGTTCTCTTGTATTAAATATGCAACTTATAAAGAAATTATGTTCGGAAGTTACCTTTGATAGGGATAAAGCTAAAGAAGCTCTTAGAAAAACAAACCGTTATGGTTCGGACGAAGAAGCCATTGAAAATGCTGTAGAAAGAATAGAATACGATTTCAATAGGGAAAAGAAATCCGGCAGATTATTTACAATGAAAAAGTATCAGCCTGTGGCAGGTGGAGCTGGGTTTATGGACTTTTTAAAGTTTGCTAATTCTTATGACCAGAAAATATATGAAACTCTTAGAAAAGGAACAGAAGTTCTTATTTGTGACGATTTTATAACTTCTGGAACTACTGTGAAAGAAATAATAAGATTTCTAAATAGTGTAAATCCCAACAATAAGATTTCTGTATTTGTACTTATAAATCAACTAAGGAAATACTAATAAAAGGGGTGTTAAATGTGCATATTGTTGACGAAACATATAATGATGAACCTAACTTTTTAGGTTGGTATGATGAAGAGGGTAATTTTATTCCTACAAAGGAAACTATTGAAGCCTTTAATGAAGCAGAAGACTTGATAAATAGTGACGAACCCGGTTTTAATAATTTTACAGATTTGTGGAGAGATATTTGTGCGGAAGAGGAAGATATAGAACAAGTAAATAAACATATTAAACTACTTCCGGCAATTAAAGCGGATTTAGATTTAATAATTGAAGCCGAATTATATACTACCTCCGCCGCTTATAATACAGAAGAATTACCACAAGAAGTAGTGGATGAAACCCTACAAGATTCAAAGGATTCTTTAGAACATACAAGAATAATTACATATGATAATAAAGCCATTGGTATTCTACAGGCATATGAATTAGAAGGATATTGGTATATAGGTGAAATTTATTTAATAGAAGAATATAGAGGACAAGGTATTGGCAGAGAAGTTTTAGAATATGAAATAAATAATCACAGAAATATGACTATCTGTCTTAATGTTTACAAAAATAATACTCATGCTATTGAATTATATAAATCTTTAGGATTTGAAATTACAGAAGATAGTGATGGAAGATATATAATGAAACTGTTTCCAGAAACTAACGAAAGAGTTAATACTATGAAACTAAGAATAAAAGAATCTATCATATCCGGTAGAATAGAAGATACAGATGAACGTTGTAGAATGGAACCCAACGGTTTTTGGACAGCTAATGGTAGACGAGTAACAAGTTATGTAAGAGTTGATAAAGATATTGAATATGATAAAAATGGTAATCCTGTAAAACGTCAATATTCTATGGATAGACAACATAGATTTTGGATAGAAACAGAAGATAGAGTAAAAGAATATTGAAAGAGGGTTTACTTCATGTCCTTAGATAAAGCTATAAAATATGGAAAAGAACATAGAAAACCTTATAGAGGATTAAAAGATGGGGGATAAGTGGTGTGTAAATCACGGCAAAGATGATTTTGCAAATAAAGCACGTTTATTCTCCTTTAATAAAACTACATATAATTGGAATGAAAAACTTAAAGACTTTATAAACAATGGAAGTGAATATGAATGAGATTACGAATAAAAGAATCCTATGAACTTAAAGAATCCAACCGCCCTAATGTTTTTGATTATAAAAAAGATAGAGCTTTTGGTGATGTTGTAGACCCTAATGAAAAAGTAGGAAATGTAAGTTTAAAAGATTACTATAAGTTTGAAAAAGGTAAAGATGCTATAATTAGTTGGATGACTGGTGATGAATATATAGATAAGTGTATTCAGTATATTTTTAAATCAAATTATAAAAAAGTTGTAGATAACTCTGTTGATTGGAAGAAAGTAAATGAATATGCAGAATTAATGAAAAATGGAACTATATTTCCTACTGGTTATTTAGACTATACTGTTCCTACACAAGAAGGTAGACATAGGGCATTAGCTTTTAAACAAGCCTTTGGCGCGGATGCTGAAATGCCTGTTATAGAAATATTCCCCACAGATGTAACTAATGATGAAATATATGATTATTGTAAGAGACGTTGGGGTGATGGTAAGGAGTGGTTCGGTTATGTAGCTTCTAAATTAGGTAGAAGTGGTAAAGAAATTAATGATTATTTGGGTATTGAACCTGAACCGGAAGATATTAATAACGAAGAAGAATACGAACCAGATAATTTAGATAACATAGATGATTTACTTAATGATGAAGATTTAATAGAAGATGATACAGAGTTTTACAAATTTTGTAGCAAAGAACTTGGACGTGAAATAAACTCAATGGGCGATTTATCTAATGTGGAATTTAATAGATTGTTGATGAGGTACATACGATAAGTACGAAACAAAAAAAAAACAGTTGTTGAGTAGACAATTATACATTTCACCTAACTTTAATTTAAGAGAATATCTTAAATTTTTAAAAAGTTAGGTGGAATTTTTTATGTCAAAATTTTTGGATTTAGAGGGTCTTGGTTATTATACAACATTGGTTAAAGGTAGATATGACACTCAAATAGAAGAGGTTAGAAGAGATATTTCGTCTTTTCACAAAGCAATTGGTACAGATGTGTATTTTCAAGAAACACAGCCATTAGATGTAATTCCTACTGGTAGTTACTGGATATCAACTACTGGAATTAAAATTGATAGTAAAACTTCTGAACTTGCTCCTTCAATTACGGATTGGGTTGATGGATACCCTTATGAATCAACGGGGCAAATTTCACCCACAGCTCCAAATCAAGAAAAGACCTCGGATTTCATCGAAATTTTACCAAATATTGCCTATACATTTTCACGTCCGGGTGGGTTCCCTACTGGTAACAATGGTGCATGGAGATGTTTTGCATGGTTTACTTCTAATAAATCTTTTATTTCGCGTGAAGGAATAGCAGGTACAGAAGCATATATAAAAGTGGCACCAAATAATGCTAAATATGTAAGAATATGTTATAGAACGTATGGTGAAACTACACAACCAAGTCTTGTTGGGGATATATGGACTTAATAAATCCTAAATTCTAACATAAATCTAAAAACAAAAAAAAAATACTTCTGTTTTTACGCAGGAGTATTTTTTTTTTATATTTATGAATAAATTAAAATATAAAAATATATTAAAACCACTTGACAAACTCATTATAATATGTTATAATATGTATACAAAGTAAAAACAATATATGTTAAAGGAGGCGTTATTATGAATAAGAACTATAATGAAGCTATAAAAACTTGGTTTTTAAGAAAACAGGAACAGTTAAAAGAAGAAAATAAAGCATTCGGTAGAGAAGAAGGTATTTGTATTCATTGTGGTAAACCTACAAATGGTACTATAATTCATGATGAATGTGTAGAAGAATATAATGCTAACACAGATTACTATGAACATAATGCAACTACTACCTGTTCTAATTGTGGTAATATTATATATGATATTAATTATAGATGTCCTATATGTTTTACTAAAAATGAATTTACTTTTGCTCCTTTTAATCTTGGTATTTTAAATCTTACTAATTTAACTCAACAGGATAATATTAGGAAAGAAAAAATAGAAAATATTAAAGAAGAATTTGGTAATGATTTCCCTGAAATTAAGTGTGTCACTGAAAATGTAGATTATTTTTTCAACAAGGCTGTAGAAGATATACAGGAAGAAAAAAAGAAAATAGAATCTGACGGAGAACCTGAATTAAATAAGATTAAAAATGATATAAATAATGCACAGCAGCAGATAAATGCATGGAAAGAAATAGTAGAATCTAATAATCCTTTAGGCTGGATACCAACTTTAATATTATGTATAATAATATTATTAGTTGGTATATGGGTATATAATCATTTTAATGACAGTATAGATAGTATATTTAATGTAGCAACAATTATAATTCTTATCCCAGCAGGTTTTGGCGCTGCCTGTACATTAAGAAGTTTATATGAGATAATAAATACTATAATTACAAAAGATAATGCTATAACTGAAATGCGTAATTGTACTTCATTATTAAACACATACAATAAACAGTTAATGGATAAGGAAGAGGAAATAAAGATAAATAAAACAAGAGCTAACAATATTCCTGACGAATACCAGCTTAAAAATTACCGTAAAGATGTATCAGACTTCATAACTAATTTAAACATTCCTATAAATACTTCTATCATAATTAAAGAAATAAAACAGGTAAATGATATAAATTATACTAACTATAAAAAAGAACACAAATTATTTATGGATATGATACATAAAGCACTTGTTAATTATAAGAATAAGGTAATTAATAAAGAAGAGTTGTTTACTGTACTTAATAAAGAACTTAATTTTATACCTGTTATAGAACGTGATAGATTTATAGAAAACATAAATAAATTCCCTCCGCAGCTTGTAAACATAGATAACATAGAACATAGCATCAGATATTATTTTAGATTTAAAGACATTCTTACTGGAAATACTAATGTAAACGAAACAACTATTATAAGAAGATTTCAGACACGCTTTTTCGGTGCACTGGATTGGCAGAAACTTATAGATAACCCAAAAACTGCCACTAAGGTACTTAAAGCTACAATGCCAATTGAAGCAGTATTTAGTCCAAAGTATGAAACTAATGAAGGGTACGATGCAGAACCTGCCCAGCATTACCTTATAAATACCACAATAGATACATTTACCAATGCTTTCTATAATGGAAAATATACTAAAGAAGATATAGAAGAATACAAACTTTACATATATACAATAATCGTAGATTACATTGGAACAGTAGCAAAAATAAATGAAGAAGCTGAAGTAGAAGCACGTAAAGAAGCAGAAGCTAAAGAAGAAGCTATTAGACAGGCACAGTGGGAACATGAGAAAGAAATGGCAGATAAAGAACTCGAAGCAGAAAGATACAGAGAAATGTGTGCTAAAAGGGAAGCAGATAGGGCAGAAATGGAAAAATGGACAGCACAGTGTAGAGCAAGAGAAGCGGAAGCTATAACAAGAAGACAGAATGAAGAAACTACCCGTGCTATAAATAATCTTACTAAGAAAGTTGAAGGTATAACTAACTCCTTGGAGAAGGCAAGTAAGTCTTCTGGACTTACTCCTAATGAAAAGGCAAGGTTGAAGAACCTTCATAACGAGTGGTCAAGAATGTAAATAGTTAAAATATAAAAATATATTTTATCCTATTGACATTCACAAATTAATGTGTTATAATATATACAAATAAAAGAGGAGGTGAAAATCCAATGTATATATACAAATATAAAGACAATGTAAAATTAATAGACACAATTAATACAGACGATGAATATGAAATTGAAGAACGTATAATTCAACTTATAAGGAAAGAGAAAGCTTGTAAAAAATCGTATAAATTTAATACAAGATTTACAGGTGTTTATACTCTTTATGAAGCAGAAGGATTAGATTATGTTATTCTAACAAGTACATATATACTTGATGAAAATGGAAAAATTAAACAATCTAATTCTAAGTAACCACTCAAACACACAAACATATGGATTGAATTGAAAAACACAGAAGTAATATAACAATTAACTGGTTTCTTATATAACTTTATAAAATATAGGTATGTTAGTTTATAGTGACTAAAAATGTTATTAAATAAATTAAAAATTTATAAATTGTATTGACTTTTTATAAACTATGTGTTATAATAGAGTTAAATAAAAGAAGGGAGTTGAAATCGTGGCTATTAAAGGTTATAGAGTTCCTATATATCCCAATAATAAACAAAATACAAGATTGTTTCAGATTGCTGGAGCTACAAGGTATATTTATAATTGGGCATTAGAGTATGCTATGAATTATTATGATGAAAATAAGAAATTTATTTCTGATAATGATTTAACTAAAGAACTTACTAAGTTTAAGAGAATAAAGGAAAATAATTGGTTGTACACAATTCCTAACAGCTCTCTTAAACAATCTGTAAAAAATGCTGCTAATGCCGTAAAAGATACATATATGGACAATAAAAATAACCATACTAATCACGAAGTTCATTTTAAAGCCAAATACTTTATGGATGCTACTATTTATTTAGATAGTTGTGCAACACAGTTTGATAATAATTATATTAAACTGGAGAAGATTACATTGAGTCAGAAAACTAATAGACAAAGATTAAATTGGATAAGAATGGATAAAAAGCATAAAATTCCACCCGAATTGAAGTCCTATTATAACCCAACTATTAAATACATTCATGAACAGTGGTATCTTTGTATAAGTGTTCAAGTAAATGATGAAGAAACTATAACTCCTAAAGAATCTGTGACAACAGAAGGTATTGGTATCGATTTAGGAGTTAAAGACCTTGCTATTTGTAGTAATGGGGATGTTTATGCTAATATTAATAAAACTAATAAGAAGCTTAGGAAATGTGAAAAAAGATATAAGCATATGCAAAGGAGATTTTCTAAAAAATCTGAAAAGCATTTGGTTAAAGGGGAGGACGGTAAGAAACACGTTGAGTATTCTAATAATATGACTAAACTTCGTAAGAAAATGCGAAGATTACAAGCTCATATAACTAATATTTGCAATGATTATATTCATAAAACTGTAGATAATATTATTAAGAAAAATCCTAAATTTATTGCTATGGAAGATTTAAATATTCGTGGTATGATGAAGAATAAATATTTAGCTAAAGCTGTACAGAATCAGAAACTTTATATGTTTACTTCGACTTTACAATATAAATGTGAATGGAATGGGATAAAATTTGTTAAAATAGATAGATGGTATCCCAGTTCTAAGAAATGTTCTTGTTGTGGTAACATATATAAAGATTTAAAACTCAAAGATAGAGTTTATAACTGTAAAGTTTGTAATTTATCCATAGACCGTGATTATAATGCTTCCATTAACATAAAGGAAGAAGGCAAAAGATTATTAACTTTAGCATAGTTTTCATACGAATATAAACAATCTATATGTACCGGATGCGCTATCCGGGATTCTAAGCCTTGGGAGAGTTACACCAAATGTTAGTAAAGTAATCTTCGGATTCTTGAGGACAGACTCAATGAATAAGGAATTTGAGGCATAGATTTATAGAATTATTTATATAATTTTATAAGTTTTTATAAGTCCTTCAGTAGCGTAACACTAACAAATGTATCGGATACAGTAACTTCTCTTATTACTAATGAAGAGTTTAAGAATACAATTGTAGAAGCTATTGTAAATTTATATAATAAACAACCAACCAACACACAAACTACTATAAAAGTAGATACTCCCATTAATACTACAATTTCTACAACAAGAGTAACTAAACCTAAAATTAATGATGTGAATGTTAATATTAAAGCAACAGGTTCTGGTAGAAAGCCTAATAGCAAGATAATGGATACAGAAACATCTAAGCAGTATCTTGAAGATACTAATACAATGACCAGAACAGAGCTAAATAAAAAATATGCTATCTATGGCGAAGTGGTAGATGAACCAGCATTAAAGCGTAGAATTACTTATATCAAAACAAAGCTAAAACATTTAGGCATTACTGTTGGATAATTGACAAGATATTCCGTTCACCTTCTATATATTTTAATTTGTGTCTACTATATTAGTAGGCACATTTTTTATGACTATGTAGATACTTGACAAAATCATAAATCTGTGTTATAATAAATGTATATATTTATTTCAAACAAAGGATGTGTTGAAAAATGCTAAAAGTTCTTTTTACTAATGAAGAAAATCTATCAGAAATTATATATTCAAGTAGAATATTTGTTGACCCAGATGCCCCTACTGATATTCTTATTGTATCTATATCAAACCCAATTAGGTTAAGATTAAGATTTACAGATGTGGATGAAGTAGAATCTTTTATGGAAATCCTGTTTGAGGGGGATAAAATAAACTTAATTGAAATAGCAAAAACTGCCCCTAATATGGAAATCATAGTAGAAGAAGATGATTTTATGAATATGTTATCATCTATGGATGGGGAATACTATGAAAATTTTGAAGATTTTGACGATGACGATGATGAAGAGGACGATTGAGGTGAATAACTATGGGCAAACACGCTAAAATAAATATAGAACTTAATGATGATAGTTCAGAAGTAGTATTATCTGGTTGTTATGATAGTGTTATTAATGCTATATGTGCAGGAATTAAAGGATTAGTTATAAATATGTCTTCTCATCCTACATATAAAAAGATTAAAGCCAAATCTAAACTAAATGACCAAGAATTTGAAGATGAAATAACATATTCTGTATTACTTAATATATTAGATAGATTAGATGAACATTATGTTATGTCTATGGTGAATACTAAAACATCCCTTCCAATAGATATGGATGATACAAAATCTGATACAGATGATTTAGAACTATCCGGTGTTCCTAATATAGATACATATGATGCTTTTGAGCAATTTGTAGATAATTTAGATAAGGAAGATACAGAACCATGAAGAAAGCCAGACAGAAAGATAAGCTAACTATACTTGTGGATATTGATAATGTCCTGAATAACTTCGCACAATTAGTTGTAAAATTTTATAACGAAGATTATAAAACTAATACAACTTTTGAAGATATACATGAATACTCACTTGAAAATGCTTTAAACACTACAACAGAAAAATTAACACCGTATTTTAATAGTGAAGAACTGTTAAACGCTTGTGAACCTCCCAAAGGGGCACAGAAATATCTAAAAATCTTAAATGAACTGTCCAATATATACATAGTTACGGCAAGGGATTTTAAACAATTATTTAATATTGATGAGTGGTTTGCAAAATGGTTTCCATACATAGAAAATCAACAATTAATTAGATGTCGTGATAAACATTTGGTGCAAGGGGATATTAGAATTGATGACCACTATGATAATTTAAAAGCTTCTAAATGTGGAAAGATTCTATTTAGCTACCCATATAATGCTAATGTAGATTTAACTAATGAACTAATCTATCGTGTATATAACTGGGAAGAATGTTTCTCAGCTTGTATGTTAATGATGGGATATAACCCAAGCACTATAAAAAACTATACGGAGGAAAATAATAATGGAAATGGAACAGAATTTAATTGGAATTGTCGGGTTGAATAACAAAGTTACAGAATTTAGTACTGGGGCTGTACGTGACATTCAAGAAGATAAAGGCAGAATGGATTTAATGCCTTTAGATGTTGTAGGTGATTTAGAAAAATTATGGTGTAATTCTTTTATAGAAGAATTTAGATATACTGAAACTGAATTAGTAAATGACATATATTATAATATCCATGAGTTTATATATTATGGAAATAGTCAAGCACTATTAAAAGCTATGGTAAAATTTATAGTAATAAATGATGTATGGTGTGACCAAACCCCTTACGAAGTAGAAAGATTTGGATATGCTATGATAGATGTATCAATGCACTATAAACAAGGTTTAGAAAAGTATGGAGAGCGTAACTGGGAAAAAGGTATTCCACTTCACAGTTATATAGATAGTGCTGTTAGACATTTTATAAAATGGAGAACACACTTTAATGATGAAAGACATGATAGGGCATTTATGTGGAATCTTATGTGTTGTTTACATACATATAGATATATTGATAAACCAGAGTTAATGGATTTACCATTTTGTAAGGAGGATAAATGATTATGAACGCATTAAGGAATAAAACTAAGACTTTTACTCAGTATCAGGTAGATAAGCTATTAACAGCTGCGGAAGAAGACTTTGCTAAGCAGTGGGAAGATAAAGTAGAAGAAATAAGAGAAAAAGTATTTGAATCTGCTAAACTGGATATGTTTTCACAATTTATGTCTGTAGCAATGGCAACACTTGAAAAGTTTAATGGGTTTAATACAGAACAAACTACACAATTTTACAATGATTTTATAAGTCTACTTAATATGATGCAAGAAAAACCACTGGGTAAAGATTTTACTCCTCAGGATACCATTAATTATGTCAAAGAAACAACTAACATTGATTTAGATAAGGAAGGAAAACCCATTGCTAAGAAGTTGTTTTAATTAAATAATAAAAATATATAAAACCTATTGACATTATTTCTTATATATGTTATAATAATTATATAAGAAATAATGTTTTATATTAGGTGGCGTTTTTATGAATAAAAGATTATTTGAGCTTAAAAAGGAACTTAGACAGATTAAACATATGATGATTAGGAATAATAAATATGCCGATAAACACGGATTGTATAGGAAATGTTGGATGGATTATGATTGGGGATTATACTCTAATTACGAAATAATAACTTCTGATGGTTGTTCTTATATATTGGGTATAGAAGATGATACATTCCCAGATGTGGATTTTACTAAAATTGTATATATTTGTGCTGAAATCGTATATGCAAGTTGGAAAAAGAATGGAAAAATCTATTCAACAAATCGTAAATATAGTCACTATGATACAGTTAATGGATTTTTTAATATCAAGGATGATTATGCTTATTTGTCTAAAATACATAAAAAGTTTAAGATATATAAATTCATCTACAACTTAGAAAGGGTGTAAAATTATGCACATAGAAGAAAATTATTTACTGATTTTGAAATGGAGCAATTGGTTGAGTCTATTATACAAGAATTACTACAGAATGACGAAATTATTTACATGAATATTAAGATTTCTGACCATTTTACTTTTAGACAACCCTCAGTAACCCATAGAGTAGATTTAATTAATAGCACCCTAAATAGGGCAAAAGAATCCATCTTATCATTAGTATATGACCAAATTGATTTAATTAACCAGGCAGAAGCTGAAATTCCTAATTACCAATAAATTTATATAAAATATAATTTATAACACATATCCTTAAAAAGTAAAGCAGTTAAACACTACTTTACTTTTTAAGGATATTTTTATTTAGAGGTGATTGAAATTGAATAATTTTGATGTATATATTCCTATTGATGTTCATGGACCTATTAAAACTAATTCACATCTTAATGTACAGAAGCATAGTAGTAATAATCCTGCTATCATGTTTCAGTTGTTTGATGGACCTTTCCCTTTAATGTTAGATGATATTAGTAAGGTATCTATAGCTTTTACTAACACTAAAAATGAAACTGTTAAAGGTAGTGGGCAATTACAGGTTGTAAATCCTCATCGCGGAACTATTAGCTATGTTTTAAGTAAAGATGATATCACATTATTTGGATTAAATACTATTACTTTAGGTATTACAACTGGTAAGTCTTTCTTTACAGTACAGTGTGTAGCTATGTGTGATGAAATTAGTGATAGTTTATATGAAGCATTAACAGGTGAGGATGGTGGAGATTCCGGCTGTAATGATAATGCTTTATATTATGGTGAAGGCGAATTTCCTTGTGTTTACTACAATGAATATTGTAGATTATGTAGAAGATGTAAATGGGCTTGGTATCATAATACTATACCCAGACCTGTTAAATTCTCAGATGTTAAAATGTGTAAAAATCCATTTATTTTCCCTCCTCCGGTTAACTATGCTAATCTTCCAGACGAATATGAAAGGGCATATTACCCAACAATGATTGATGATGATGGTAATTTAGTAATTACCATTGATGCTGTTAATTATATTTGTGATATAGGTAAAGATAATGGTATTTATATACTTAATAAATCAGTAGAAATTCCTTCCGAATTTATTGGATTATATTTAGGACCTAAACTGATTCCATACTATAAAATATCAGAAAAGATTATATAAAAAATAGATTTTTTAAAAATTATGGTAAACAAAAAATATAAAAATAATGTATAGAACACATTATTAGTAGGTAAAACCTTTTAGAAGGGGTGAGTTAAAATGACTAATGAAAATACAGATTCTGTTATTGTCCTAACCCGTGCCACATATGATAATAGAAAAGCACAGGGCGAAATATTAAACAATGTCATATATATAGTTATTGAAAACAGCACCAATAGTGATAAATTCTTATCTTTATATTTAGGAGAAGCAAGGGTTACAGATATAATCAATTTAGATGAATTAATTACTATAACAGAACAAACAGACTTATCCTTTATTAGTATTCCCGCTCAATTAGCAATAAAAGATAAATTATATACACTAATGGATAATACTAATAATATAATTCGTGTATATGGCTGTGATGGTTCTACAAACCTATTTCCACTTGTTGGACTTCCTATGTGGGAAGATTGAAAGGATGGTATAGTATGAATGATATTTTAAGAGAAGTAATAATGAGTGTTTCTACTATAATGATTACTATTTTATCCGGATGTATTACTCGTGTTATTACTATTAAAATGAATGATATGACTAATAAAATAAAAGATTCGCGCAAGGCTGAATTCTTAAACTGGATAAATAGTGTTATTGTACAGTGTGTAGATACTACTACACAAACATATATTGATACATTAAAAAAGAATGGCAATTTTAATGAAGAAGCACAAAAAGAAGCTTTTAATAGAACTATGACTAATATATCTGCATTATTGTCAGAAAAAGACTTAGCTACTTTAGGCGGTTATGTAGGTGATACTTCTACTTGGATAACAACTTCAATTGAATCCTATATTAAAAATAAGAAGACAGAAAGTGGAGGTTTTGATAATGGAGCTAAATGAGTTTTACACAAAATATGTGGAGGACATGGCAGCAGTTAGGTCTAATCAAAACGCCCATGAAAAAAGAATAAACAACATAGAAAAAGACATTGAAGATTTACAAAAAGAAAGTAAAGCTATATATGAAATAAATACTAATGTTAGATTATTAGCAGAAGGTATGAGTACAGTTAGACAAGATATAGCAGAACAAAAAGCTGATACTAAAACAGTTAAAGCGGATATAACTAAACTTAAAGAAGATATTACAGATGTGCAAAATCAACCCGCCCGCACTAAGGCAATGTGGTGGGATAAAGTAATATGGTTAATTGCAGGTGCTTGTATCTCTACAATAGTTGCCTTTCTTATAAGTAGTTTATAAGGGGCGTGTATTATATGTTTATTATAGATGAAGATTTACTGGAAGAAGGAACACAACTTATTCATGTGTCGGCAGATACAGAACTTAAAAAACAAGTAATTAATTATGCTTTAATGAGTGCCAGAACCAGTTTAAGGTATGCTAAATTTTATTCTAATAAATATTATATAGAAGTAACATTCCAAAGAGATGGAAGTGTTCGTATTGCTTCTAATTATAGAACTAACCCAACGTTTAATCGCCAACTAAATTTAATTGATGATAGACCTTATAGACAAGCGGATACCACTAATTTTATTTGGTTATGGATGAATAAAATAAGAAAGATAAAATAAGTATAGAAAGGAACTTAAAGCTATGAACGCAAATAAATTAATAACAAAAATACTTAAAGAATCTAACGTAGATGCTAAGATTACTAAGGATGTGGATTCTCCTAAATTTAGAGTTGTTAATAACAAACTTACACTTGAAGGTATTTATAGAAATAATAAATATTCTATGAAGATTAAAGATACTAAGGGTGATACTATTGATGAACTATCTGTTAATATCACAAATGGTAATGATTTAGTAAATAGAATTAATGAATCTATAAATACACTTAATATGCTTAGTCCTATTTATGATAGTAGAGTTAAGATACAGGAAGATGAAGAATTTGAAGAATTACCAGAAGCCGAACCCGGTGATATTAGGGGCGCTTTAGGTGCCTTACAGGGTATCTATGATAAGCTTATGGATTTGGCGGAAGAAGTAGATAGAATTACAGATTATTATGAAGAAGATGAAGCAGAGGATAAAAGCCAAATAGTTTCTTATGTAGCATCACTCTATGATTTAGCTATGGATATTAGTGATTATAGGGAAGATAAGATAGAAGAATTACAGGAAGAAGCAGAAGAAGGTACTAATGAATCTGTAAAACCTCGTAAATCTATTAAAACATCTTATAATACTGCTCTCAATAATATTAAAATAGCAGAAGCGGCATTAAGAGGACATGAGGAATATAATGATATACAAAAAATATTAAAAAATATTAGAACAGAAATTGAACTGCGCAAGTAATAGTAGGTGATACAATGCTAACTATTTACAATTATGGTAATAATAGGGATGAAGATACACCCCTATTAATAAATAAACAACTTTTATATGAGTACAAAGAAGAGGGCGATTCTTGTTTAGTAAATGTTAAACGAGAACTTACACGTTGTTTAGTAGATTATAAATTATTTCAAAAACTTCAAGCCATTAATAATAGTTTCTTTGTAATAGTAGATTATTTAGATAGAGATATTTATTATACAATAGAAGAAGTTGTCAAGGATAAGAATTTACTATTAAATAATGTTAATATCTTTCTAAGACCTTGTAAAAGTTGTTTACCTACAGAAATATATGATAAAATATATAATAGTTTACAAATACTGATTAATACTATTAATAAATTAATAATGATATTAAAATCTATTAATAAAAATATATAATTTTATAATGAAAGGATTAAATTCGTTTATGCGTAACTTTACAAAATTTAGTTGCTCTTCTACAAAGGCACGTATTGCCTGGGCACAGGAAAGACTTACTGAAAAGGGATATTTACAGGAAGGGGAGAGTGCTTTTGCTAAAAGAGATAAGCCATTTATAAAGGCACTTAAAAGATTTCAAAGTGATAATGGTTTAACTACTAATGCTGAAATACACGAAACAGAATTTAACCTGTTGAAACAGAGGTGATTGAGTTGAGAATCGAATATGAAGATAATAACAGGATACCACTGTTACGACCAATCATGGAAGATGAAGAAGAATTAACAACAATAGAAGATATACAACTCATATTAATAGAGATAGCACAAAATTTAGGATATGATTATATAGAATTATCAGAAAATAAATTAGGTGTTGGATTTATTTCTATAACAAATGATGTATCTATTATTATAAAGTATAATTCTGATAAAATTACATCTATACAAGTACAGATAGGTGAATTTAATAAGAATAAATATGAATGTACTACTAATTCCGCCACAATTGATGAAATATCTGTGGCACTTCAAACAGCTTCTATGATATGTGCGGAAATAAGAAGAAAAATTAGATAAGGTAGGTGAAATACTATGAGAATTCTTGAATATACTGATTATGAAAATGATGATTTTGATTATTATGATTCTGGAGATAAGGAAACATATTATTATACTGTATACTATGTAACATATTTTAAGGATAATTCAAATTTCCTTTCACCTATTGAAGAATATGAGGAAACTGATACAAATACACTTCCAATAGATGATGAAACAGATACAGACTTATATAAATCACTTAGTAAAATAGAAAGACGTATTGATAGTGAAGTTGCTAAAGGTGAGTATAATGGTTTATGGCTACATAGAATTGATATTCCAATATATTCTGACTATAAACAAGTAGATGTAGATAGATGGGTAGGTTCTTCTGATATTGGTGAAGCTGATATAGATTCAGTAGAAGTTGAATTGCCGAAAGATTGGTCCGAGGATGACGATGATTTTTCATATTTAGCAGATTATGCTCTTGGTCAACGTAATAGTTTAACAGAATCTATAATGAATATGGCAGTTAGAAAACATTTTAAAGAGCGTTCAGCTTGTAATGAAGGGTTAGAAGTATTCCAAATAGGTAAACGTTATCCAGATTTTAGTATGTTAGAGCCGTTTATAGTAGATTATGATGTAGATTTATCTAATATAGAAATTGGTGATATAATTATTAGGGATTGGCAATATGGTCATTTACCTAATACTGGATATATTCCTATGGAAGTAATAGATATTCCTAATGAAATGACTATTTTAGTAAAAACTAAGGATGGTTCACATTGTATAGCTGTTGATAATGGTATTAGTTCTGATGCTATGTATCATAGGCTTGACCCTGAATTTGCAATAGATTATGACGATTGATTAAAATATAAAAATATATAAAATGGGTTGACAAATACATTAAAATGTGTTATAATGTATTTACAAACAAAAATACTTTTGCAGAAAGGATGATAATTTATGTTTATAAAAGAAGAAAACCTTTTAGAGGAACTTAGCGAAGAAGTTAGACAGATTGTAGACACTTCTAAAGAATATGGATTAAATAATAAAGAAACAGCTTTTGCTGTAGCTTGTTATGAATATTTTGATTTCACTCTTGAAGAAGTAATTGAAATGGTAGAAAGAAATGTTATTAATGTTTCTGAGTATAATCCAAATCTTGTAGAAAATGCTATTTGGTCTGTAGAAGCTTGGGTATTTGATGATTACAGTAAAGCTGAAAATCAAGCTAAAGAGGACATTAAAGAACTCATAGATGAAATAGGTGTAGAAGGATTTAATGTTGATATAGAAGATTTTGTGGATACAGATTGGTTTAAAGACTCACTTGTAGAATCTTTTGAATTTTATTGTAACGACATAGCAGACGAAGAAGATGATACTTACGGCAACAGACTTGTGCAGGAATGCTATGATAGAGACTTAATTACAGATGATGATTTTGAATTAGATGAAGATGGAAACATTGACTATACAGATTGTAAGTTATCAACGGAAGATTTAACAGAAAAATATGTAGAGCAGTATAAGTTTGATTTGTGGCATGATTATAACAGTCCTGTTCAGGCATATATAGATATGTTAGGTAAAGAGTCCTTTGACTTAGCAATTAAAGAATATCCTGATATTATAGATACAGATAAACTTGCTGAATACTGTGTAGATGAAGATGGACCCAAGAATAACTTAGCTTCTTATGATGGTGAGGAGTATGAAGTAGAAATTGGTGACAATAATATCTATTATGTATATAGAACTAACTAATATGTAAATAACAAGTGCTATTTATGAGAATTAATCTGTAAATAGCACTTGACTTTTTATCTATTGTATGTTATAATATATGTAGTAAATAGATAGAAAGGGGTTTTATTATGAAATTACAAATAAATGAACGTGATGATGACACAAAGGCAGCTATAGAACTAATGAAATTTAATGAACAGTTCCAGGATGACCCACTTGTGGGGATATTTTGGTATAGTGTTCATGATAATGAACTATTTGGTGTAACATCCTCTATGGCGGAAGATAATGCTTGGAGACCTTCGCAACAGTTTAAGGCTACTATTCGTACAGATAAAAGACTCCACCAAGATATATGGAAAAAACAACATTTTAAGGGTAAGGATAGTCGTTTTAAAGGAAATTATATGTATGTTCCGAGGGGTAGAGTTTTTGAATTTCAAAACGATGGATTTAGAGTCTACACAGGTAAGTGGATAAATGATTACCCACAAGCAAAAGAATTAATTATAGAAGAATTTCAATTACCCAAAGACAACACAAAATTTTATATAGACACTCATTGGGATATAGGACATGGACTTTCACAAGAATTCTAACAAATACTTATATATTTAATACCTAAAATAGAATATTTATTAAGATACCTCCCTACATTAATTTGTAGGGAGGAATTTTTATGTCTTTAGATGTTAATACAATTGCTCAAATGAATCAAGAACAATTTAATAAATTAGAACCACAGGATAAGGCTATGGTTGTTGAAATCTTAAAAGAGTTTAAGAAATATGGACGTTCTGAAGCCTTAGAATCTTTATGGTATCAGGATTATGAAGAAATACCTGTATCTGTACAGGAATTTATATCTAATCCACATTATTTAGGTAAATCTACACGTAATGGCGAATCTATATATCCTTATTGGAAGAAAACATATAATACTATATTTGATGAATCTTTAGGATATGAAGAAATTATATTTACTGGCGCTATTGGTGTAGGTAAGACTAAAACAGCGGATGTTTGTTTAGCTTATATGTTGTATAAACTTATGTGTTTAAAAAATCCACAAGAATATTTTAAGTTTAATGAAGGTGAAAAAATTACTATTTTCTTCCTTAATATTAATCTTAAACTCGCAGAAGGTGTAGGTTTTAGAGCCTTACACGAATTTTTATTAAATAGTCCTTGGTTTATGGAGCGTGGTTCTTCTTCTGGTAGAAGTAAGATATTATATAAACCACCTAAAAACATAGATATTACTTTTGGTTCTAAGGGTGACCACGCTTTAGGACAACAGGTATATTGTCTATCTGGAGATACTAAAGTAATAACAGATAATGGTATATTTAAGATTTCTGAATTATGTGATAAACAATTTAAAGTATACACAATAAATGAAAATAAACTTATATCTATTAGTAATACAGTTACAGCTAAGTGCACAACTACTACTGATGAATATTATGAAATAGTGTTAGAAGATGGGTCTATTATTAAGTGTACAAAAGGTCACAGATTCTTATCCGATTTTAATAAATATAAAGCTGTGGAAGAACTTAAAATAGGTGATTCCATATACAGGGTTAAATCCTTTAATCCGTCCAGATATATAACATATGCATCAAAATCTGATAAAAAATCAGTTGTTAAAAGTGTGGAAAAGAAAAAATACTATAAACCCACACCTTTTTATGATATTATAGATGTAAAACCTAGCCATAATTTTTTAATAATGAGTAATGTTGAGTCTATGTTAGTATCACATAATTGCAGTATGCTTGACGAGGTGAACTTCGCTAAAGGTGGAGTTAATGACGGAAATATACTTCAAGCCCAAAATGGTATTATGGATGCTTATAGAACTATTAGAGGACGTATGACTTCTCGTTTTATTAAAAATGGTGTTCAATACGGAAGAATGTTCTTAGTATCCTCTAAACAATCTGACCAAGATTTCGTAGATGCTTATATTAGAAAACGTAAATCTGACGGTGAAGCAGGTAAGATGTTAGTTATAGATGAACCACAATGGGTTATAAAACCACCTGGAACATTTAGTAAACAAACATTTCCGGTAGCAGTTGGTAATAAATCACTACAATCCAGAGTAATGCCCGAAGGTACATCAAAAGAAGAATTAGAAGCTCTTAAAAAACAAGGTTATGAAATATTAATGGTACCTATAGACATGAGAGCAGACTTCTTACTTGATGTTAATAAATCATTAATGGACTTAGCAGGTCGTTCTGTTGTAGGTGCCACAAGCTTCTTTAATTATGATATGTTTTCTAAATGTTATATTACAGATTATCATAATCCATTTGTTACAGATATACTTACTATTGGTATACATGATGATTTACAGATAGCTAATTTCTTTGAGATAAATGACATTCCAGAAGCTGTAAGAGCTATGCCACAGTTTATACATATAGATGCCTCATTAACAGGGGATAAAACAGGTATTAGTTCTGTAGGTGTATCAGGACTAAAAGAAACTATGCAGTATAACGGAGCACAAGAAATATTATCACAAGAACTTAAATATAAACATATATTTAGTGTAGATATTAAAGCACCTAATGGTTCTGAAATATCTTTTGAAAAAACAAGACAGTTTATATATTATCTTCGCGCCTCTGGATTTAATATTCGTGGTATATCATTGGATGGTTTCCAATCCGCAGATACTAAACAAATATTACTTACACAAGGTTATAATGCAGAAATATTATCTCTTGATAAAACACCACAAGGTTATTTAGCATTACGTTCCGCTATGAATGATGGTAGAATAGGACTTATACAAATAGATTTATTAGAAACAGAATTAATACAGTTACAGAGAGATATTAAAACAGGTAAATTGGACCACCCTGCGGAAGGATGTTTTACAGGTGATACACTAATTAAACTTGCCGATGGTGCTACTAAACAAATAATAGATTTAGTTGGTAAAACAGATTTATATACCTATGGTGTTAAAGATAATAACGTAATAAAGGCAAAGATAAAGAAAATATACCTTACAAAATATGTTAATGATATAACTATTATTACATTAAGTAGTAATAAATTTGTCCGGTGTACTCCTAATCACTTGTTCTTGTTAAAAACAGGTGATTATGTAAAAGCGGAAAATCTCAAAATAGGGAATGAGTTATATAGCTACGAAGATGTAATTACTGTAAAAAATATTACATCTGAACACTATACAGACCCAATACCTGTATTTGATATGGAAGTACCTGAAACACATAACTTTTTATTAGGGGCAAATATATTTGTTCATAATAGTAAGGATATGGCGGATAGTTTAGCAGGTGCTTTATGGAATGCTACTTTACATAAACAAGATTTAATAGATGGACTTGAATTACTTAGTACAGCAGTTGAGGTTAATGATGAAGTTGACCCCAAAGAGGCATTTAGAAATAATTTACAACAAAGTTTATTAAGTCAACGTAATAATGATATTTATAATAAGATTGATGATTTAATTTCCGGTTACGGAGATAGCGATATTATAGGTTGGTAAGCGAGGAGGTTTATTGTGGGATTTTTTAGATATTTAACAGAAGATGTATTAAAGATTAAAATTGTAAAGAATAACAATGACTTCGATGGACTACCTATAACAGATGATAAACAAGATATTACTACTCAACAGATTGAAGATGTAGACGGTGGTAGTATTTTAGACGGAGAAGCTATTGCTAAATTCCGTACATTATCTTCTAATAGAAGTGAAAAATATATAGCATATGAAAATATGTTAAGTGATGCTACTATTGCAGCAGCTATTGAAATGTATGCAGATGATTCTACACAATATGATGCCAGAACAGGTAAAGTTATTTGGGCGGAATCCGATGATTCTGATATAGCAAAGGCGGCAAATAGACTTATAGATGTTTTACAGTTAAATGAAAAGGCTTGGAAACATATATATTCCCTATGTACATATGGTGATTTATATTTAAGAATTTATAGAGAAGGTGACTGTGCCGATTATGAAGATTTATTAAATGTATCACCGGGAGTTATAAGAACTAAAGTACAAGACCCTTCCAGACCTATGGAAGAGTATGTAGAATATGTAGAAGACCCAGCCTCTATTTATGATTTACAGATTAAAGATAAAACTTGCGGATTTGTAAGAATTAAAACAAACAATGCTTCCACTAATAATTTAGATAATTTCTTATATAATGGAATTACTATAAACCAAGTTAATATTGATAATATTGATTTTTATGACCGCAGAAGTTTTGTTCATATTAGTTTATCTGAATCCATTAGTAGAAATCCGGAGTTATTAGGTATTGTTAATAATGCGGAAAATACTACTAAAGTATATAAGATAAAAACTGGTAAATCTATACTTGCGGATGCTTATGAACCTGCACAAACAGTTAAATTACTTGAAGATTCATTACTTCTTAGTAGATTAACTAAATCTGCCTTAATAAGATTATTACAAATAGAAGTAGGCGATATGCCAAAACCTGAAGTAGAGTCTTTATTAAGAAGAGTTAAAAATATGATTGAACAAAAAATTGCCTTAAATAAAAATAATGGTGAAGTTCGTTCATATAACTCCCCGGGTCCTATGGAAAACATAGTTTACTTCCCTACTAAGAATGGTAAGGGTGCTATAACTCTTAATAATCTTGGCGGAGATGTAAATATTAAAGATATTGCAGACATAGATTATTTTAATAATAAACTTCTATCTGCATTAAAAACTCCTAAGCAGTTTCTTAACTATGATAGTCCAGAAGGTTTAGGAAATGGAACATCTTTAACAAAAATCAGTTCCAGATACGCACATACTGTTATGAGAGTACAAAATGCGTATAAATATGGAATAACAACGCTACTAAATTTATTCTTTTTGGATAAAGATTTAGATTATATTAACAAATTTACTATTAAAATGGTTTCACCTGCTACTATAGAGGATGTAGAGCGTGATGAGTTAATGTCCTCACACATTTCACAGTGCCGTGATATCAGTGATTTAGCAGAGGATGTTGTTACTGATGAAGGCAGAGTAGAAATTAAAAAGACATTGTTTGGTTCTTATTTAGGTCTACCTAATATAGCAGATATAATAGAACAATATAGTAATGCCGCTCCTGAAGGTGAAGATGAGTTTGGTATGGAAGATGATTTCAGTGATGGTTATGAAGGACCAAGTGGAGGTAGTTCAAGACCTTCATTTGACTTAGAACCACCTGGAAGTAGTTTTGAATCCAATACAGAATTTGAGGAACCTACAGACTTAGGTGAACCGGGTGGGTTTGAACCAACTGAACCTTCCGAACCTACCATTACACCAGAAGCATAATTATTGGAGGATAAAAAATGCTTATTAGTAAACATGATTGCTACAATATATTATTTGAAATGCAATCACAAGGTAAAAATGTTAAAACAGAATTAAATGAACTTATGTATGATAATAAAGTTCCTAAATGTGTAGTTAACTATTTAAGGGAACAGAATTATCCTACTATTGAGTTTTATTTAAAACTAAACAATAAAGCACATAAAATTATTAAAGAAGTTTTATGTTGTGAGAATAAACCTGTTTCTAACTATATTAAAATGGCAACGAGTATTATAACGCAGGCTACTATTACTCTGGAACACATGAATCCGGAAGATATAGAAGCACAAAATACTTTAATAGAGAATTTACATTTAAAGGAACTATCTAAAGCGTTAAATACTTATTTTACTTATGGTGATTATACACCATTAGTAAAAACCATTAAAGAAACAAGACTTGATATTAAAGCTATCTTAGATGATTAATTCATCTTTGATTTTATAAATGTCCTAACAAGAGAGGTGAATTTTTCCAATGGCAATTTTAATTGAGACACGTTTAAATTCCTTAAAACTTAATGAGAACGCAAGTCCTCGTAAAGGCTGTTTAGGACGATTAGAAGGAGTTTGTGCAGATTTCAAAAATCCTACAAGAAACGGCAGACTTTATCCTCGTAAGCTGTGGGAAAATGTATTTAATGATACATTATTTCAGGAATCCCTGGAATCTAAAACACTTTTAGGTGAGTTAGACCACCCAGAGGATAGATTAGAAGTATTGGCAGGGGAAGCTTGTATAGTAATGACAGATTATCGTATAGATGATGAAGAAGGAGTTATTTATGCAGGTTTTGATATACTTGATACTCCAAGAGGTAAGATACTCAAATCATTACTTGACTATGGTTGTGTAATGGGTGTATCTTCAAGAGGTCAGGGTGATATTACTAATACTACTAATGGTGAAGTAGTTGATGAAGATACTTATGATTTTGCTTGTTTCGATGTTGTAACAACTCCTGCTGTTGCCAAAGCACGTCAGAATGTTGTGGAATCCGTAAAGAAAACAAGAACATTTGTTGAATCTGTACGTAAACAAATTACTGAAGCCGAAACAGTTGGAGATTTAAACGCAATAAAAAGAGTTATTGAAACAACACAAATGCCTGAAATGGACACTTTAATAGAGTCCATTAATAATAAATGTAAATCCATTAAAGATGGTAGCACTACTACATCACAGTCAGTTAAGAACATTGAAGAGAGTGTTCAAACCACTAATGAAGATGTAACAACTAACGAAGATACAACTGATACTAATAGTGTATCTGCTAAAACTATTAGAGAAGCTAAGGAAATGTATAGTTGTATAAATACACTTAGAAGACAGGTTAATGCCTATAAGTTTAGAGAGAAGCAATTACTTACTGCTTTAGCAACTAAGGATGCTACTTTAAATAAGGCAACTGAAAGTATATCTAAGTTAAAGAAACCACAAAAAACTGTTACAGAAAAATTAGTTAAGGAAAACAAAACACTTAATAATGAACTTAACAGATGTAAAACAGATAAAGATACTGCTAATAAGAAACAGATAGATACACTTAAAGAAAGTGTAAGAGTTAAAGAACAAAAGATTTCTATATTATCTAAATCCTTAAAGGATGAAACTAAGAAAACTAAGTATCTTAGAACTCAACTGGCAAATAATAGTAATAAATTATCTGAATTACAGACTACAATTAATGAATCTACAGCACTTAATAATGAGTTACAGGATAATCTATCCAATAGTAATATTAAGATAGATAAACTGGAACATCAATTAAAATCAAGTGAACTTAGAGAGTCTTCTTATAAAGACACTATAAGAGAACTTACAAATTTAAAAGAATCATTAACAAAACAATTAGATGCATTAGAGTCCAATGCTTTAGAGGACAGACGTACTTCTAATAAAAATATTAATGATATGGAAAATGAGATTAATTCTTATACAGGATTAGTTGATGATTTACAGTTGCAGGTTGAATCATTAAAGGCACAAAGAGGTAATGATGAATTAAAAATCAAACAACTTTCCGCTAAATGTAAACAACTTGCAGAAAGTATTACAGATTACCAAAAAATCTATGTAAACACTAAATCTAAGCAATTAGGTATAGACCCTTCCCTGGTAGTACAACATATTAATAATGGTACATCTGTAACACAAATTAATAAATTAATTGAAGATGTTCAGAAAACTAAAGACAGATATGCTAAACTTCCTATAAGTGAAAGTATTCCATCCGGTGTACTTATTGATTCTACTAAGAAACAAAATAAAGTACAAGATGAAGAAATGGAAAAACTTGCAACATTTGTAGAGAAATTAGCAGGTGGACGTTAATGCTATTAATTATAAACTTTACATATAAATTAATTGAAATTTAATTTGAAAGGAAAGATTAATTATGGCAAAAACAGTTTCTGCTGAAGCTATTCTGAATAGCTCCACTAATAAACAGAATATGGCAAGACACGCAAAGCGCATTGCTGTTGCTGAGAGCGTTCAGAAAAAGTTTGGTAAAACAATGGACTTAGAGAAGAAGGTTGCTCTTGCAACTGTTCTCGAAAACACAAGAAAGATTATGGAAGCTACAAACAGCTCTAACATTCCTTCAAAGACATTCTTTATGGATATGATTACAGGTGTTGTTCCTAATCTTATTGCTTCTGACATTGTATCTACACAGGCTATGGAAGCTAAGGCTTCTATCGTATCTTATTTAAGATATGTATATGGCACAGATAAGGGTGCTACACAAGCTGGTACAATGTTTAACAACTCACTTTACACAGGTCGTTCAGATATGAACTACTCTTCAAGAAATGTTGTAGATGAACAGGTTCTTGATAGTGTAAACTTTGAGTTCACTCCAATTCTCCCTGGTACAGTAAGAGTTGAACTTCCGGATGGTACACAGTATGTTGATAATGGTACTGGTGACCTTATAGACCCACTTGCTGCTACTACACCTGTAGGTACTATTAACTATGCAACTGGTGCATTTACTTGTGCTACTGCCATAGCTGGTACAATGGCTTCTTATGAGTACAATAACGAGCAGGTTCCAGACCTTAAGGTTCCAGAAATTAACATTACACTTGCACAGATTCCGATTTATGCTAAGAGCAGAAAGCTTGCTGCATACTGGGGATTTGATGCAGCATATGACCTCAAGCAGCAGTACGGTGAAGACATTACAGACGTAATGGCAACACAGGCAGCCGCTGAGATTTCATATGAAATTGATACAGAAATTGCAAACGACCTTGTAAGACTTGCAGGTGCTGGTCCTGAACTTACATGGAGCAAGGTTGCACCTGTTGGTGTAAACATTATTGACCACTATGATAGCTTCTGGGTAGCACTTACACAGGGCGCACAGCAGATTTTCCAGGCAACACAGAGAGTTAATCCTAACTTCATTATCTGTGGTACTAACGTTTCTGCTGTTATTCAGTGTATGAGAAACTTTGATGGTACTGGTGCTTCACAGGCAGTGGGTCCTCACTTTATCGGTACACTTGGCGGTCTTTATAAGGTATATGTAGTACCGCTTCTTGATGTTAATACCTTTGTACTTGGTTATAAGGGTTCTAACTTCCTTGAAACTGGTTTGACCGAAGAAGTTGCAATGGCGGCGTAAATAGACCAGTATAAACTTGGTGAATTGCTGGAAAACCTTACGGAAACTGATAATAACGTAAGACAATCAGCAGCTAATACTTAAAAGATAAATTGTACTTTACTTTCTGTATTTAAATGTTATAATAGTAATATAAACATATTTTTGGAAAGGATTAAAGTTACAATGTATGGATATATTTATTTAACGGAAAACTTAGTTAATCATAAAAAATACATAGGACAGAAGAAATCCAAAGTATTTTTGGATAGTAAATATTTGGGTTCTGGTACACATTTAAAGAATGCTGTTAAAAAATATGGAGCAGAAAATTTCAAAGTGACAATGATTGATACAGCAGAATCTAAACAAGAACTTAACCAGAAAGAAATTTACTATATAGCTAAGTATAATGCACAAACAGACCCTAACTTTTATAACATAAGTGCTGGTGGGGATTGTGGTGTAGGAGGTCCAAAATTTAAAGGACACAAACACTCAGAAGAATCCAAACAAAGAATAAGTAAGTCTTGTAAAGGTAACTTAAATGGATTTTACGGTAAACACCACAACAAAGATACTCGTAAGATTATGTCAGAAAAACGTAGACAGAGAATTACAACCGATGAAACCCGTGCTAAAATGTCCGCTTCTCGTAAAGGTAAGAAATTTACAGAAGAGCATAAACGTAAAATTAGTGAAGCACAGAGAGGTCATAAAGGTAATAATTGGGGTAAGCATATTTCAGATGACGTTAAACAAAAAATATCCAACACCTTAAAAAATCAAAAATGGATGAATAATGGTGTCATATGTATCCGAGTTCCACAAGAGCAAATACAGAATTATTTAAATCAAGGATATGTATTAGGTAGATTATCTTTTAAGAAAAGTTCAACGACTATCGAAAAGGTATTACAAGAGAAAGACTTGTAAAAGTAACTGAGTAGAGTAGGATTTAGTAAATCCGAAGCGCCAAGAGTTTAATAATTGGTAGTAGATTGTTAAACTATGATATAGTCTGAACACTATGGTGACATAGTGAGATATAACGGAAACGGTTATATTGTAACAAAGAAATAAATATACAAAATGTACAAATATTATTATTGATATTTACGCACCATATATGCCAATTTTAACCACAGACATTCTTATGCCTGCTGACTTCAGAGGACAGCAGGGTTATGCTACTTCTTATGGTAAGAAGATGGTTAACTCCAAGATGTACCTCCGTGGTAGAATCATTGGCTAATTAGAATAATTCTATTAGTAAGAAGTAAAAAATTAAAGATGTTGTAGGTTTACTTATAGTAGACCTACAACATTAAATATAACAAATAATAAATAACAAACTTTAAAAATATATTTTAGAAAGGATGTTTGTAAAATGGCAACAGTTAAAATTACAAATGTTTTAACAAAGGTAATTGCTGATGGCGCTGAGAACTTTGTAGTTATTAGTCCTACTGGCATTCCTACTCCAAAAACTCCTATTGAAGAGTATGTAAGTGATATGGTTACTATTACAGATGGTACTCTTTATGTTCCTGCTTATAGTAAATATCAGAACTTTATTATTCCTTTCGGTGCTTATACAGAGTTTGAGGTTACAAATCCAAACGAAGTTAATTACTGGGAAAATATTAAGGTTGATGGTGCTAAGGTTGAGGTTACAGATGGTAACTTAGCTCCTGCAGTTCCTTATACATTTACAAAGGTAGACATTACTGGTTCTGGTACAGAGGAAGACCCTTATAAGCCTGAATTTGCAACAGATACATACTTTGCTCCTGGTGCTGATGGTGGAGAGCCTGCACAGGATGCCACAGCAATTCCTGATAATACAGGTTGGGGTACAACTGTTACTGTTGTATATACTCGTAAGAAGAATGTACTTCCTACAAACAACGTAGACGGTGAATAATCTAAACTGTTTAGATAACTTTTAAGTTATTTAACATATATATGGTAGTAGCACGGTAAGGTCATCCTCCGCTTTACCGTGTGAGCCATATTAAACACTATATAAGAACTTTATTATTTACAAAGGAGAAAATATACAATGACTATACTGGTTCAAAATCTTACAAATGAAACTAAACAAATTTGTAGATTTGGTGGTACTAAACTGTTTATTTTACCTAATAACTTTATTACATTTAATTGTACTAACTCAGCGGAATCTTCTTTTTGGAGTAAACAGAGTATAATAGACAATAGTAAAAATGGTATTAAAGTTATAATTGATATAACAGAGATTAATACTTTAACTAAACTTAGAAATGCCGGAAAACTTCCGACAACTGGTAAAGTTACAAAAGAAGTGGAAGTTGTTAAAAAAACGGAAACAGTTGAGGAACCTGTTAAAACTGTTGAAAAAGTAGTTGAAACTCCTGTAGAAATAACAGAAGTAGAAAACGAAGTGGATATTCCTGTTTTTACAGAAGAAGTTATATCTGAACCTATTACAGAAACTTTAGAAGAAATACAAGATACTATTACCAATGAAGAGGTAGTAGATACTACAGAAATAACAGAAGAATATTTACAAACTTTAACTAAAGAACAGTTACAGGATTTAGCAACTGAAAAAGGTATTTCGTTTAAAAAGAATAATTCCGTTAATACATTAATTTCACTTATTTTAAGTAACGAACAATAAATAATTATTATCGGAGGAGTCCATTATGACATTAGCCGAGTATACCGACGAAATCGCTTTCAATTTAGGTGGTAGTGTTATAGACATTGAAATTGAAAAAGATTTACCAAGATGTGTTAATAAAGCATTTAGAGAAGTTAAACACTATGTTACAACACCTGCATATATGACTATTCCTTTTAATAGTAAGACAGGTGGTAATACAGTTAGTTTAAAAGGTAAACACGTTTATTCTGTAATATGTGTTATGAGACCTGATTCTTATAATAGTATATCTATGAATACATTAGATGTGTTTGGATTAGCACAATCATATTCAGCTATTACTAATATGCCGTCGTACATGAATCGTATATTAAGACTACAACAAATGAACACTATTTCTACAGACTTAGATTTTGTGTGGGATGCACATAAAGAAGAATTATCTGTGGCAATAAATCCTCCATATACGAATCAATTAACGATAGAATATATACCCGATTATCAATCCGTTGAAGAAATAACAGAGGTATATTGGGTTGATATCATACTGAAATTAGCAACTGCTTATGCTAAACAAGTTATAGGAAGAATAAGAAGTAAATATACTTTAAATTCTTCACAATATAGTTTAGATGGTGAAGCATTACTGGCGGAAGCAAAAGAAGAAATTGCTGAAATTACTACATTCTTACGTGATAATGTAGATTTAGCATTTCCTATAGATTAAAAAAAAAATAAAACATTTTTAAATATTTAATAAAGGAGCGTTTTAATTATGGCTACATTAAATGTTTTTGAAGTTACTAATAGTGAACTTTCAAAGGCTCTTAAAGAGTCTGTAAAGCCTGCAAAGAAGGCAACTAAAAAGACATCAAAAAAGGTTAAAGAGTCTAAGAAAGTTGGCGCTAAGTATTCTAAGAAGACAATCGCTGCTAACAAAATTAAGTTAGAATCAATGCAGTTCTTCAAAGAGAATGAGGACAACGAAGAAGTATTTGACTATACTCCAGACGAAGAGGTTGTACTTGTAATCGACCCAGAAATGGACGAGACACCTGAAGATGTAGAGGATGCACAGGAAGAAGCAGAAGAGCTTGTAGGTGATTATGTATGCAAGTGTTCTATCTGTGGTGCTAACTACATTTGTGACTGTGAGGAAGTGGAAGCACTTGGTGAAGACCTTGAAGAAGCTGAGGCTGAGTGTCCTGTATGTGGTGAAGTTGGCGAACAGATTATCGTTGGTGAAATTACACCTGCTGAGGACGCTGTAGAAACTGAGGACGAAGTAGAGGATGAAGCAGACGTTGATGTTGACGTAGACGTGGATGAGGAAGAGCCTGCTGAGGATTCTGACGAAGATAATGACGTTGATGTAAACATTAATATTGATGTGGATGACTTAGACGATGAGTTTGAGGAAGAAGAGGAAGATGAAGACTTTGCAGAGTCAATTAAGAGAGCTAAACGTAGAACTCTTATGAGACGTGAGTCTGCTAAGAGAGCTAAAATGCGTAAGGAATCTAAAGCACCTGTTGCAAAGAGACCTGTTGCTAAGAAGCCTATGGCAAAGAGACCTGCTGTTGAGTCAAAACTTTCTGTTAAGAGACCTTTACCTAAGAAGTCATTTGCTAAAAAGCCTGTAACAGAGTCTAAGGGCTTTGATATGGATGAAACAACACTTAACAGAATGCTTACTAAGTTTGCTAAGGAAAATTACAGCAATGTTCGTTTTGTTAAGATTAAGAATGGTTCATTTAAGAACAATGCACTTACACTTGAGGGTGTAGTTGTAACAACTGGTAATTCTAAGAGACCTACTAAGTTTGTTTGTGAGAACTTTAAGAAGGGTAACAATGTAATTGCTACATTTAAGGAAGTTGGTGCTTTCACGGAGAGTGCTATTGGTAAGAACAACTTTACAATTAACTTTGTAAAGAAAGCTAATATGTACACACCTGTAGCTCTTAGATATTCTTACAATGTTAAGGAAGGTAAAGAAGCATTCCGTGTATCTGGTAAGGTAATGAATGAATCTTTAAAGAATTCCAAGAAAACTAAGTAATTTAATATCTTGAACACACATTAGTTAATTAAATAGTTGTGGATTTGGGTGTACGCTCACATCCACAACTATTTTACAATGTACAGATTTATTTTATAAGGAGGTATTTTATATGAAGTTTTATGGCAAATATAGAATGCCTTTAAATGAAGTAACTCGTTGGGAGATTATAAGGCGTTCACAACGTGAAGCGCCTATAAGATTTCAAAAGAAAGCTAATTATCGTGCCAAAGATTTTAACAATGTAGATTTTAAAGATTTATTTGAAAATGATAATTTCACTTGGTCTTCCAGAGTTGGTGACTATGTTGTTACTATATCCTTTGAAGGAGCATTTGATTTATTACAATATCAATTAAAATCTATGAAAGGTAAAAATCGTTGGAAACGTATTAATCATAGAATGTTAGTAGATGTACTATCTAAGGCATTGGACACAGAAGATTTATTTATCGACTGTACCTGCCCAGATTTCAAGTTCAGATTTTCATATTGGTGTACACAAGCGGATTGTAAGTATGGTCTACAACAAAATAGACCTCCTACGGTTCGTAATGTAAAAAATAATCATGGTTACTGTTGTAAACACATTTTAGCTGTATTATATGGTAAAAGATGGGTTCCTGCAGCTGCAAAATCCTGGTTAGATTTTATAAGAGCCAACCCAGAATTATCTGAATGGTATATATGGGGAACAGAAATGGAACCAGATAACATAGAAGATAGTGAGGAGTGATGTTATGGGATTACTTACTAAACAAGACTCCACTATTTACAGACAATATTTTAAAGAAATGGCAAGATTAAGGGGTATATCTGTAATATACCAATATCCCATAGATATGACATTTAGTATTTATGCGGAAGAAGACCCAAGAGGGTTTTCAGAAGAAATACCTATGGATATTATATTTGAAGAAAACCCTAAAATGGCTACTCTTAGAAAATATGGTTGGGTTTCAGAAATTCCAGATGATAAACCCTATATAGCTACATTACCTTTTGATGCTGTTAATTTATGTAAAGGTTGTAGAATAACTATTCCACCCCCATTCCCGCTGGGAGAAGGACGTATATTTGTAATTACAGAAATAACAGCAAATTTGGAATTTCCGGATGCCTGGGTATGTAAATTAGCACCAGTTATGAAGGGCAAACCTCCACAGCCATTAGATTATACAGATACTAATTATCATTTTATAAAAGAAGATTAATTATGAGATTTTTAGTTCCTATTAAAAGAGACACAAATGAATCAATTAATTCATATATAAATAACTGTAATCTATATCTGTATGTATTTAAACAAATACTACAGAATAGATTACAAAAGAATAAATTATTGTGTAGACAAGAAGATTTATTTAACGAACCTAATATAAAATGGAAAATAACAGAATCCAATTATAATATACTATTGATAACAAATACATTCATTAATCAATTAAGATGTGAATATGATAGTAGGGAAGATGTATGTTATTTTGTGGTTCCTGTTAGTGTATTATGCCCTTATACTACTACATCTCTTAATAAAGTTATGAGAATATTAGAATATGGCGGGCATAATATGATGCCATTATACTGGATTAGGTCATCATATAGTCAACTTGTAGAAAGTACAGTAAATAAAGTTATTAAAAATAAATAACTATCTACATTAATTTTTGTAAGGGAGTCTCAAATGAGTGTTAATTTATATGATAAAGCCCTAATAAATCATTTTAGGGATATATTTGATGATAGTAGAATTCATATCTTACCTGTGGAACAAGCTATAAGATTTACAGCACAACTTCGACAAGATGATGTTAAATTTCCTTTAGTATCTACTAATAGATTAGGATATTCTATAAAATTATCAGAAGTAAATTTTAATGCTTTAAGAAATGGTGGCTTCCAAAATAGGAATGCGGATAATACTAAAACATTTGCACAAATAATTCCTATTAGGATAAATTATCAAGTTGATGTGTTTACTGTAAGTAAAGCACAGGGTGATGAACTACTCCGAGAATTAATATTCCATATAATGTTACATCCTACTTTACAGGTAGAAATACCTTATAAATTAGATATGGAACATAATTTTAACATATTCTTAGAATCCGATATTGTAGATAATTCGGATACAGTAGAACACGTTAATAAAGGTGTACTATTTCGTAATACAATAACTTTGTACACAGATGATGCTTATTTATTTAAGAGTCGTAATGAATTACAAGGTAAAGTAGAAGCGGATGTAATAGTTGTGGATAAGAAAGAAGGTTTACAATGAGCATTATTAAAAATGTATCAAAAATTACTATAAAAATTGATAATGTTAATATTCCTCCTTATCAAACACATAAATTCGATACTATTATAGACAGATTAAGTCTTAATAGATATACAAACAGACATATGATTGAGTTTATTAATGAACCTGTTGTGGAAATAGTTGAAAACATTGTTAAAACCCCAAAGGTTGAAACTGTGGAAAACATTGTGGAAAAAACAGAGGAAATTAAAGAGACTACAACCATTGAAGATACTAATGTAGAGGAAGAATCTACTAAAAAATCTACAAAGTCTGGTAGAAAAAAGTCAGTTAAAACTGATGATGAAAATATTGAAATGAAAGGGGAAATAGACAATGCCTCAGATTAATATTAATGAAATTGACCAGAGCCTGTATACAAGAGTAACTAATAATAATCTTTTAAAGGTATTCGTTCCTGGTATTGCTACTTTTGGTCCTGTATATGAGGGGGAGACTGGTTCAGCTCCTTCTTTTACTAACAAAGAAGCATTCCGCAAGGTATTTGGTTATAACTTACCTGAACAGAATCCTATTAAAAATGATTATTCTAAACTGTGTGCAGAACAGTTATTAGATAACGGTGCTGAAGTAAGTTTCGTTAGACTTAATAAAGGTATTACTGCTACATTTGATATTGGTATTCCTAAAACAGGTACAGATACCATCGACAACAGACTTATTCCAACTTCTGTTAGAAGAGGTAAGTCTGATATGATATACCAAAATGAATATAAATTCTGTACACAGATTATAGGCATTGAAGCTAAATACAGTGGTTCTTTTGGTAATCAACTTTTAGTCACAATACAACCTGTGAATAGTGCTAATAGAGCATTTACATATCAGTATGCTAATATTACTGTATATAAAGCAAATTTCTATGAACAGACTATAAAGACAGATAATACCTATGTTACTACATCTAAGATTAAGTCTGTTACTAAACTTGAAAATCATATTGTATCTACAAATCCTTATGATACTTCTTATTTTGAAGATGTAGAATTTGATTTTATTACAATTAAAACAACTCCTTCTGCGAGGGATGAGTTTACTATTATTTGGTCTACACTTAATGGTACTTATAATACATCTGATACTATCCTTTCTGGTTTCCCAACTATTGACCTTAAATACAAAGACAATAGTGGCAGAATGGTATATAATGAGGCAGCATTAATAGGTGCACCGGCAGAGCCTTGGTATAAACCTACTTTTAATGTTGTAACATTCACCGGTACCGGTACAACAGAAGACCCATATATTCCAGCATATGAAGCTAATAAATATTATACAAAAGATGATAATAACAATTATACATTACTTACATCTACCACAACTCCTACAAATCCGGCTTGGGGTACAGCTACTAAATTCTATGTATTAGAAGCAGGTACTACTGCTGTAGAAGCACAACCCACTGAAAAGGGTTGGGACTTCGCATTTAGTAGTGAGTTAAGAGAAGTTCTTGAAACAGGATTTAGTGGTATGACATTTGGTCAAGGTAAGTATACAGCTGCTAATGTCAATGAATATCTCTTTGAGTGTTATGCCCCTCAGACAATAGTATCTGTTACTGTTGATACTAAGACATACACAAATGTAGGTGGTATTGTAAAGGATGTATATAAGAATCTTGTAGCTTGTTATGCAAACTATACAGACCCTTATATTTATGATTTTGATTTCATTACTTCTGGTACACTTATTGATAATGAGTTTACTATAAACTGGGGTGAAGAGGGTGCCAATAAACTTACACCTGATGCTACATTAGAAGCCTGTACAACGGCATTTACAAATTTTGTAAATGGTACAGTCACAGATTTTGCTTATGTTACGGATGTAAATGCGGACTTTACAAGAAATATATCTGGTATTAGTGTTCTTTCTGCTCCTAATACATTAAAGCGTACACACATAGCTATGATAGAACTTGCTAATACAAGACAAGATTGTATAGCATTAATTGACCCTTGTTTAAACTGGGCACCTGAAACATTAGTAGCTTATGTAGGATTAATCAATTCTTCTTATGCTACAATGCACTCACCTTACTGTTATGTAAATAGTCCAGTGGCAAATGAATTAATACTCATGCCTCCTTCATACATTTTTTTAATGGTAGAACTTAATATGCTTATTACTGGTACAGAAATTCAGAAATGGTTTACTCCAGCAGGTGTATCAAGGGCTTCCGCAAGAATGGTAGTTAAGCCATATTATGAAATTGGTTCTACAATTCTTAATATGTGGCAGAATGAAAATGTATCAAGAGTAAATCCAATTATGAAGCTAAAGAGTTATGGTTATGTAATTTATGGTAACTATACTTGTAGAGTAGCGGATGACCTTGAGTCATTCAGCGCTTTAGATAGCTTAAATGTAAGAATTACAGCAAACTGCGTAAAGAAACAGATATTCAATACTTGCTTAACACTTACTTTTGAACCTAATAATAGTTCACTTTGGATGAAGTTTTATGACGCTATGGATAAATACTTACTGTTTATGAAACGTAATGATGGTGTGTATGATTATAGAATACAGATGGATGAAAGCACTGTAACAACAGATGATATTAACCAGTTACGTTGTCCTGGTAAAGTATGGATTAATCCAACAAGAACAGCCGAGTTCTTTGATATAGACTTTACTATAACAGAAGCCGGAGTAACATTTAGCAATACAGTTGGGGAGGGTGAATAATTATGAACTTAACTCCATTAAAATTTGGTGCTTATCATATGATAGGTCAGGATGCTTGGGAGCCACAGCGTACTAATAACTTTGAAATTAGATTTCCTAATTTACCTCAGTTATATTCTATAGACCAAGGTATTGCAATGCCTTCTAATGCTTCCGATATACTTACACTTTCTACTCAGAGTGTTGGTGGATTAACAACTAATATTCCAGCTATTAACGTTTCTTATGGAAACAACACTATTAAATTTGCAGGTAAGCCGGAATACACGGATATTTCTATTATATTTAGAGATTTCATTGGTATGCAAACAGAACGTATACTTATGGCATGGAGTAAACTTGTATATAATCCAGCTACTGAAAAAGTGGGTAGAGCAAGTATTTATAAACAGAATGGTTACTTACTTGAATTCTCGCCGGATGGTACAAACCTTAAAACTTGGCAGTTACAAGGTGCTTGGCCAGGTAATGTAAGTTTTGGTGATTATTCTAATGACGATAATAGTGTAAGAACTGCTACTGTTACATTTAATGTGGATGTAGCAATTCCGCTGGACTAATTTAAGCATACTTATAAGAGGTTGTATAAAAAATACAGCCTCTTATTTTTATAAATATAAAAAATATCACACTTTATTGTATAATGATATTGTGAAATTCACACTTGTGGGAAATTTTAAAGTTTTCTACAAATTTTACAAATGGAGGAAAATATTATGTATATTTATAAGGAAACACCCTTAGTTACTGAGCAGTTCTTACTTCCCAGTGGCGGTAAGTTTTATGGTGATAATTTTGATGGAAACATCACACTTAGAGCCATGACAACTATTGAAGAACGTATGCGCTTAGGTTCTGAGGATTATTACAGTACAATGTCTGAAATAGTAAATAGATGCATAGTTGATAATATAAATCCCGATGGAAGTTATAAAATAGATAGTAAAAGATTTACTATATTTGACTTTGATGCTGTGTGTATTAAACTTCGTATAATTTCTTATGGTCCTTTATATTCTACAGAAGCTGTATGTACTGTATGTGGACATCAATTTAGACATAAAGCAGATTTAAGAGAACTGGAATTCAAGTTTGTGCCAGATGATTTTGTAGAACCTTATACAATAGGTCCACTTCCACATTCTGGTGACACACTTGGTTGTAGATTCCTTAGAGTGCAGGATAAAATAGATATTGAAAGAAAAGCCAAAGAAATTCTTAGTAGAGAACCTAATTATGTAGGTAATCCCGAATTTGAGCTTGAAATGTTACACAGAATCGTCACTATAAATGGTGAAGATGTAGATAGTATTATGGGCACTAAATATATTCAGCATATGATTTCAATGGATGTAAATTATTATCAAGAAAATATAGATAAGGATTTCTACGGTGTTAGTGTGGTAGGACGTACAGAATGTCCTAATACTATCAATGGAGAACCTTGCGTAGGAAGTAAACTCAAAGGCGCTATTTACTATATAAGGTCTGACAAGGAATTTTTTCGAGCCAAATCTAATTATTGATAAAGGACCTAATAAAGGAAAACCTTATAAAGTATGGAAATACGAAGAAGTGCTTAAAGAACAACTATTAATAGGTGTCTTATCAAAAGGCGCTGTATCTTTAGAAGATACAAATAACTTACCAATTAATGATAGACGTATATTACTAACAACGTTACAGAAAGCAGAAGATGATAAAGTAAGACGTTTAGAAGATATACAAGCTACAAGAAATAAGCAAAGAAATAAACGTTTTTAATTATTTGTATGTGTGTTGGATTTTACCAACACACATACATATTTATTGTAGGTGGTGAACACGATGGCGGAACAGAATACTCCAATTGGTGGAAATATGAATATGCGTAATAATGTTGAAATAAATGGATTAGTAGCAAATATTATGACATTAACGCAAAATGCTAAAGAGTTAGCGGAAGTCATTAAAAACCTTCAGAATAATAACTTAATAGTACATAAAAATCTTATAAATGCTCTTAAAGATGTTCAAAAAAGTGTTAGTTCCACATCCAATAAACAATTAACGGGTAATAGCAATAGAGATAAACGCACTGCGGACGAAGAATATAAAAAACGTAAAGCAGAAATAGAACAGGAAATTAAAGGCAGAGAAGATTTAATAAAGAACGTACAAAAATCTTCAAACTTTTACGATAAATTAAATAAAGAACTTCAAACTCTAAATAAATCTATATCTTTAGATGGTAGATATTTAGGACAAAACTTTAAATCTGTATCTTCTTTTATTACAGATTTTGGAAATGCTATTAAAGCTAATACTAAACAAGAACTTGATATTAAACAAAAATATGCATCAGATTTACTTACTAATTCAATAGAACTTAATAATAATCAAAAAAGATTATTAGAAATACAGAACATTTATAGTAATAATTTAAGTGCCATAGAATTTGAAAAATTAGTAATAGAAGAAGATGCCTTAAAAAAGGAAATAGAACAGCAAGAAAAGAAGCAACGTGCTATGGAATCTTCTTACGAGGAAGAAATGAAGGCTGTTCAAAGACAACAAAAGTTACATGAAGAACAATTTTCCACATTATCTGATTCTATATCTTATAGAAAAGAATTAGAAAGTAGAAATGAAGCTTTATTATCAGAAGGTAATAAGAGATATAGAGATAGAATAAATAAAATAAACGATTTCTTTAACCCAAAAGGTGGTAAAGAATATCAGGAAAAATATTTGCAATATGCTGAAACAGAACAAGATATTCAACAAAGAATGGAAGCCATTGAAAAAGAAGATGAGCTTAATAACAAATATCTTGATGCCTGCAATTCTTTATTTAATAAATATACGGAAAAACTTAAAGAAATTGAAGAAAAATTAAATAATAAAAAGTTAAGTGACGAGGATAAGAAAAGCTTACAAAAAGAAAAACAAGAAACACAGAATAAGCTTAAAGAAGCATCTGATAGACGTGCTGAATATAAAACAGTACAAGATATTAATAAGAAACGTAAAGCTTTATGCGAAGAAGATAAGAAAATAAATGCGGACTTTAAGAAAAGTATAGATAAATCTTTCTTTTGGGGTAAAAATATTGCAGATGTTATTGGTAAAAGTCTTGAAGCCCTCGCCAACAGAGAAATAGAGTTGTATAAACAAGCTGCTGATACTGTTTTTGATTCTTTAGAAAAAACACAGCAACAGTTAGGCAAAACTCTAAAAATGTCCAGCGGTCAATATGACGAATTTGTAGATACTTTACAAGCTGCTGCTAAAGAAGAAGGATATGCTATTGATTCTACACAATTATTAGATTTAGCTTCTAATTTAGCTGATATGGGTATTAGGGATGAAAATTTATTAAAATCCTTTGCTGTATCACAAGCTAAAGCAGCCGAAGCAGGTGTTGGTAGTATATTCCAAATGAATGAGGAATTTATTAAACAATACCAAAGATTTTATAAAGAAACTGCTGCTACAGAAGGAGAAGATGTAGCACAACAAAAACTTGAAAAAGCATTAGGAGAATGGGTAGCTATTGAAAAAGCCATTTCCGACGAATATGGTTCTGCCACGGCATTAGCACAAGGTGGCATGACTGAAATAGCCAACTATACTAATGAATTACAAAAATCTAATTTCCTAAATCAGGAAAATTCTGGTATGTTTATGTATGGTCTGTCCAGTGTGGCACAGGCTGTAGAAGATAGCGGTGGTGATTTCTCAATCATACTATCAGACCTTAAAACAATATTAGAGAATCCTGAAAGTGATTTAAGTGCTTCTTTATTAGACTACATAGGAACAAATAGAGAAACATTCATGCAACAACTATCTTCTGATGCCACAGGTACATTAGAGAGATATATTACTAAAATGTCTGATAGGTATGCTGGATTAAATTTAACAGATTTAACATATAAAATACAAGCATACGGTGAATCCATGTCTGCTTCACAAATGAAGGGTCTTTTAAATACAAGTACATCCAGTATTGCTAAAGTTACACAAGAAGGGTTAGATAAAACATATAAGGAAGTATCGGAAGGACTTTCAGAAGGTACTTATTTAACAGCTACAGAGAAACTTGAAAAACGTAATATTCAAATGGCAGAAGATGTAGCACAAATTGCACAAAAAGTTCCTGATGGTAAATATTGGATGGATAACACACTTAATGCAGGTCAATCACTATTATCTGATTTTATTAGTGGAATTACCCACGCTTTCTCTAATGTTCTAGGTAATATATTGTATAAACGTTTTGGTGGGGCTGGAGGTTCAACTGGAACAGGTGGCACAGGTAGTGCTATGGGTACTTCTAAATTAAAAGATTTTTTAACCGGTAATAAATCCAGTAAAGCTGGTATGTTAGGAGCTGAACTGGCAGGTTCTGCCGGAATTCTCTATGGTGGATACACGCTTTTAAAAAGTGATAGTATAGAAGAAGGACTTACTGACCCAGAATTTGCTAGAGGTATGGGTATGGCATTAGGTGGTGCCATGGGTGGACCTGTAGGTGCTGTAATAGGTGGAGTATTAACAGAAAAAGCTGTGCCTAAATTGGCATCCGCTTTTGAAGATTCTCTTACTAAAGGAATTGGATTATCCGAATCTGAAAAAGCCTATAAAGAACAACAAGAAGCCGCTAACGAACTTAAAGATTCTGCTAACAAATTAACAGAAAGTGCTAATGCACAAATGGAAGCTGTTAATAAAGCCAGACAAGAAGCGGAAAGTTATTCAACCACACAGAAAAAACAATGGTTGGAAAAACACCAAGACGAACTTAAAAGTGCCGGTATTCTTACAGAAGATATGGATTTGTCCAGCGTTGATACTATAAACGAAAACTTTACTAAATATTTTGATGCTTACCAAGATAAAGTAGAACAAGGCATTAATATGCAATTAAGTAGAGGAGATTTAGGTACAGCATTAGCAGATAATATCTCTAAATATGTAAGTGAAGTAGGTGTAAAAGTAGGAGATAAAATATTTACATCTAGGGAAGAATTATTACGTGCTATCGATGCAGAGGAAATAGATTCTACTGAGGGATTTGCAGCATTAGAGACATTACAATCAGAAGAAAAACAATCCGATATAAGTAGAGCTACTAACAAAGCCATTTCACAAATGAGAGATACAGGTGAAACTACTGCTTTACTTAATCAAATGGAAGAAGAAATAAGTAAAGTGATAACACAGCCAGGTTTTAGTGGTAGTAGAGAAGAAGCTGTTAAAATTGCTAAAGAAAATTTGGCGAAATCATTGGGTTATAGTAAAGAACAAAAAGCCGGTTTGAGTAGTATATATGATACTTTAGATGAACGTAGAAAACGTTGGGAAGAAGATAATGCAGAATTCCAAAAGAACTTCGAAGAAGCCCAGAAACAAGCAAATTCTCACAATGTTTTTGAAATTGCACAAAAGTATAAACAATTAAACTCAACATCAGGCGAAGATTTATTTGATTATGTTGTATTAGACCCAAATGCTTTAGCGGAAGGTAAAAATATTCTTTCTGAAAATGAGACTATTGATACAGTACCTTTCCTCAGTACAAACGGAAATACCTTTAGGTTTGAAGAAGAAGGTAAATGGAACGATAATAGTAATATACCGCACTATAAAACAGGTATTGATTATATACCATATGATAATTATTTAGCATTACTTCACAAAGGTGAAACTGTACTTAATTCTACAGAAGCCCAAGAATATAGGGATAATACATCAATAAACTTCGATGCTATTACTAATACATTAGTATCTCAAACAGATAGAATAGAAAACATACTTAATAAAATACTAACTGCTGTTACATATATAGGTAGAAGCGGAAATAGTAGTAGCTTAAATCCTAATATAGTAAATATGGTATCTGGTATTGCCACCCTTTAATTACTTAGTTTTGGAGGTAAATTATGAATTTACAATTTAATGAATCCAATTTAGCTTTAGTTTATCTCCAAACTAAGCTAAAGGAAGAATATAATAATTTAATAGTTATTAATGGTGATTATTATAAGATGTTTAATAATAACTATGGATTTGCACATTATATATTCAAATATCTTAATTTAATATATCCGCCGGCTATTGAATCTATGTACAGCGAAGATTTAAATGATGATGTATTTAATAAGCCATTAAAGACAACAGATTGTTTTTCTATTGCTAATTATTTCTTATGTGATAATAAAGGTAATAAATTACAATTTCCGAACCACATTGAAGGCGGATACATAGTTGATAACAGTGCTAATGCTAAAATATACAAAGATATTTATGGCAAACATATTAGTGCTATATTAAGAACTAATGACCCTCCTATATTTATAGATGATAATACATACACATTAAATAAACGTGATAGAATCTATAATCTTTACAGTTGGAAAACAGATAAGTCTATATGTGAATTAGATGATTTAGTTATGTCCTATCTATTAGGTCGTACAATAGGTCCTAATTCAAGTAGAGAAGATATATATTATGTACAACAATTACTTATAGGTGATAGTCATATAGCAACAACAGATAAAGGGTTATGGGATAGCAATAGTGGTAACTTAACAAATTTAATTATAAATTATCAACAATCTCAAATAAATATTAATCAAACACATCCATTATTTGTTACTGGATATTTTGATATTTATACAGAAGCTTCTTTAGTAAAGAATAGGGGTGAAAAGTTGTATGGCATATATGGCTTATGAGTTTAGGGATGAGGATAAAATAGCAGATGTAGCAAGTCAATATAATACAACTGTTGCAGAAATTATGAAAATAAACAATGTCAACCCTCCTTATCCTGTATATGTTAGAGATTTACCTATGCGTGTAATAGGTGAAGGATATATTAATGTTCCTTTTGTTACTAACGGTAAACAATCTTTTGAAACATATAATTCAATGGCTTATAATAATATAGGAGTTCAATATTCTTCAGTCGAAACTTTGAAAAGAATTATGTACCTTAATGCCAATGGACCTGATACACAAACTAAAATTGTAACAGAACGTAATTTAAAGCCCGGTAGACATCCTGTAAATTGTTATATATCTGCGGCAAATAGTTCCGGTTATTATTCTACATATACAGATAATATTGCAGGATATGCTGCTATGTATTTTCCTTGTTATCCTGATAGTGTATCAGATAGTAACCAGGCAAGTTATAATGCTGTAAATATATTAGGAAGAAGTGAACCTTTCCAATATTATACAGGTTCTGGACCAAGAACTGTTAGTGCATCTTTTAAATTACATAGTGATATGTGGCATGACATAAACTATATTTATGAATTAGTAGCATTTATTGAAGCTTGTTGTTATCCACGTTATGGTAATGCTATTGCTGCTACTAAAGTTATATTCCATGCTGCACAAAATGTACATATATGTGGGATTATGACAAGTGTTAGTACCGAATATGAAGGTCCTGTACTTGATATGCAACCTGGTCCGGATGGGACATATAATGGTAGTAATATGCAAGTACCTAAATATGCACAAGTAAATGTTAGCTTTAATATAACCGAAGTAACTGGTAATCCTCCATCATTTGAAGAAATAGCAAGACAGGGAGGTTTAAGAAATGCGATACAGTAAACCACGTATATACGAACATGAAAGTCGATACAGTAAATATAGACAAATAGTTGACAATGAAAATACTTGGCTTGAAACATTTAATCAATCTGAAATACCTAAATCAGATGAAGATAATTACCATATTGTTACAGATGTTCAACGTGGAAGACCTGATTTAATTTCTGCCATGTATTATAATGACCCAACTTTATATTGGGTAATACTAATTGCTAATGGACTTATTGACCCATTTACATTAGATGCCGGAACAGTTATTAGAGTTCCTGCTAAATCTTCCTTATATAGTAAAAATGGAGTTTTAGATTGCTATGGTCAATATTACACATAATCTAAGTAAAGGAGATAGGACTTAATGGGAAATGTTATACTTAATTATGGAGTCACTACTCCTTTCGTGTTATTTAACTTTGCAACAGGAAGTATAGAAGCTACAATAAAACCTAAATATTTTGTTAGTTTAAGTCATAATAGAACCTGCAAGAAGGCTTGTACATTTAAATTAACTGTTATGTATGTACCAGATACATTTTCTGTAGGTAGACCTACATTAATTGATAATATGTTAGTTTCTTCAAAAAACGAAAGAGTTACATATCAATATGGATATTATGATTGGAGAGGTGCTAAACATATTCAATATCAAACATATGTAGGACAACTAAATAAATATGATTGTAGCGTAGACGTAGCAAGTGGAACTATTACATACACAATAGAAGGTAATGCTACTGCTGTTGAGTTACTAAATTTTCAAACATCCTTAGATAGTGCTGACCATAATAGATATGAGTGGACACCTGCTAAAGTTGTAAAAATAGAATCCACTCCAGATTATGAAACCCGAGCTTTCTATCAATTAGGATTACTATATGATAGAGTAATCTCAGAAACAGACGAATTTGTACCACTTCCTTCCTATAAGCAACAAGGTATGATGGATATTATATTAGGAAGTGCTAAAGCTTCTAAGAATAGTGATAATGCTGAAAAACAAACTAACATAGATAAAGACGGAGGAATTGTACAACATTCCAGAAAACAATCTTATAATACTTTATTAGATGCCTATAATGCCGGGAAAGTTAGTAGTGAAGATTATTCATTATTTTCAAATTACGCTAATAGTTCCAATGCTTCTTCCTTATTAAATCTTATTAGTTCCGCCCAATCTATAGTAGATACAGACACATATACTAAAAATAATGCTAAAATGCAAAATCTAAATAATACAATGTATACATCTTTTATGGCATATTTTGATGATGGTGCTAATATGACACATAAATATGGTACTTTTTATTATGTTCCAAAAGAAGGTAGAGCTTCAAGCGATACTTTTGTATATGAATATGGAAATAATGTAAGTAATAGTGATGTTCTTAATGTATCTTTTACATATGATGGAAGTGTAGCATTAGCAAACTCTTCTGCTTCGTCCTCTTTTGCCGCAGGAATTGATGCTACCGGACAAAATATTGGACAAACTAATGCCACCACTAATGTATTATCATTGGGTAGAAATAGTTATCCAACACTTTCTGGATTTAAGGAAGATAAATTCCTATCACAAAAAGAACTCATTTCTTATATGATATATCCATCTAAAGCTACTTTAACTATTATGGGTCAATTACATCCAAGCAACCTATTAGATGTAGTAGATTTAGTTATATTAATAAACGGTACACGACATCCAACACTATCAGGTGAATATAGTGTATTAAGTATTGTGGATGATTTAAGTAATTCTGGGTTCACAACTACATTAGAATTAGTAAGAAAAGAAAATGTACCTAACATAGATTATGAAATATATGTTAGTAACCCCACTAATGGTAAAGCCAGTAAAACAGAACAAGATAGAGTGGAAGCGGATGGGTACAATACAAATAAATAAAGGAGTATTACTATGGCTTTTGTAAGAATTGCAGGAGTATTACCTGGTATAGTTATAGATTTAGATGATAAGGCAGGATTAGACAGGGTAAGAGTTAGAATACCACAACTACACGGTTTTATGTCTAAAGAAGCTTATGGTCCTGTATCAAAAACAACAATAGATAATAGTTGGGTAAATGAAGGTAATTTACCTTGGGCATCTGTATGTTACCCTTTTGGCTCCACTGCTAAACCCGAATTAAACCAAGTTGTATGGGTAGCTTTTGTTAATGGTGATATCAATTATCCTGTTATAATGGGCTGGGCTGGATATGAATATACAGACCAAGAAGAAATATTAGTTCCACAATAAGGGGTGAGTACAATGTTATTTACTAATTCTATAAGATTTCCAAATATATTTAATACTATAAATGGTAGTACAGAAATAGAAAAAGAATATACTTCCATAAATAGATGTATCGCCCTAATATTAACAACAGCAAAAGGCGAATTATTAATGAATCCTGATTTTGGATGTAATTTATATGAACAACTATTTGCCATAGTGGATGAAGAACTTTGGAATTCCGTAAAGACATCTATTGTAGAATCTATAACCAAATTTGAAAAAAGAGTAACATTAAATACACAAGATATTGAAATTACTCCTGTCGAAGGTACTAAAACAGCGTTTAACATTAACATTAAATATAAGGTAGTCAATAGTGATTTGACTAATGAAGTTTCAGTAAATCTCACAGAGGAGGATTTCACGAAATGAATGATATACTAAAATATACAAGTAAAGATTATAATTCTATATTCGAAGATTTAAAAAATTCCATACCTTCTTTAACTGATTTATGGACAAATACTAATGATGGTGACCCTGGTATTGTGTTAGTTAAACTTATGTCAGCACTGGGTGATATGTTATCATTTAATTTAGATAAACAGGCATTAGAATATTATTCTTCCACAGTTACACAACGTAAAAATGCTGCTAAATTATTTAATTTAATTGGATATCATATGAAATGGTATCAGTCTGCCACTAATAGAATGGTACTTACTAATACTATTATTATGCCCCCAGATGTTAATTTAGTATATGCTTATGATTCAGAGGATGAGAATAAAATAGAGGAAGCACGTACATTATTTGAAACTATGTACCCATCTAATGCTTTTCCACAGTATTATGATGAAGAAACACATACACAATTATTGCCTAATGAAAATCTTATACCAATGTTAAGACCTACATATAATGATTGGATGGCGAATAACACTATAAAAATCTATCCTTATTTAACATATGATAATAGAAATTTAGCATTATTTAATGTTAATTATGATAGTATACCTTATATTATAGAACCTGAAGCTATTGTAACAAATGGAAGTAATGTTCAACCTTATTATGTAATAGCGCCGGGCGAATCCACGACTATAAATATGATACAAGGTAGTTTACATAACACATCTTTTACAAGTACACAGATGCAAAATAATAGATTTTATTTTACTGAAACTGCTGTGGATGAAAATAATATGTGGTTGGCATATACTACTACTCGTCAAGGTAATACACCTACACAATTTGGATTTATAACAAAAGTTGAGAATTTACTTACTGTTACAGACGGTAATGTTCACTTTGAATTTAATGTAGATGAATATGACAGACCATATATAGAATTATCAAGTTATTGGAAAAGTGCTAAAGACCAAGAAAGTGGTTCATTTATTCTTAATGATAGTTCTGTATTTACTATATATTATCTTAGAACAGCTGGTACATTAGGTAATATTACAGCAAACTATATTACTAATATTGAAGGAATACCTGCTAATTCTTATACTATTACACATCCTACAAATGTCGTTCCTTATTATGAAGATAGTAAATTAATAGCTTCACCTGGAAAACAACCCGAATTACCCCACGAAGCTTATATTAATTCATTAAATTGGGTAACAACATTTAATACACTTGTTACTATATATGATTTTGAAAGATTTTGTAAAAGACAAGAAGGATTTACTAATGCCTTTGCTGTAGATAAACAAAGAGCTATGGATTTAAATGACAATGTAGATACTTCATGTAGTAAATATAATGCAAGTCAGTTACGTGCTTTTGCTGATTTATCTTCGCAAGGTGTTAATGCCAATACATTAGATGAATTGAGAGCCTTATATAAAGAACATAAACAAGTAACATATGTTGACGGTATAACAGATACAGAAGAGGCAGATTTTAAACCTTATCAGTTACAATTACATTTAATTTATGGTGATTTTGCTGTTAAGCAAGTAGGTTCTACTGATACCATAGCCAAAATGCAAATTATAAAGAAAGATAATAGTGCTGATAGTAAAAATACATATTGGTTATATCAATTAATAGATGTAGAGGATGAAGAAGCTGAAACTGCTGCTGGACCTATTCCTTATTTAAAACAAGCATATAAAGATATTAAAGTGGCTAATGTTAAACCGGAAATTTCTTATGTGCGTGTATTTCCTTGGAGATGTTGTGGTACTATACATCTTAAAGCACCTGTTACACCAACAGTAGCAAATACTATTTTAAATACAGTAATGGATAGATTAAGGGAAGCATTTAGTCCGGCTAACTTAGAATTTGGAAAACCCATTAATTATATGGACGTTATTAATGTTGTTACTAACGCACACGAAGATATTAGATATTTCGATGCAGGTTTAGGTAATAGAAAATTAATAGATATAGATGATACTATTGATTATACATATTTTAATGCTGTGAGTATGATGTATTATATTCAAGGGGCAGATAAACAAGTTTTAAATATGAGTGGTTCTAATTTTGTAAGGTATGGTAATAATCAAGAATTTATTGATGCCGATAGTACCATTCCAAATCCATATTATCAACTATTATCAATAGCACCAGAATATATATCAGAAGCATAAGGTGGGATTATACTTATGATAATGAATAGTAAACAATATATTCCGGAAGTATATTCAAGAGAACGTGATATGCAAGTATTTACAACTCTCATTGATTTAATAATGACTGCGAGTAAATATGATATTGATACATTGTATAGAATATATGATGCTTCACAATGTCCATCACAGTTACTTCCAGAACTTGCCAATACAGTTAATTACATATATGATAATGCCAATACAGAAATATCTAATAGAAAAATAATTCAGTTATTTATGCTCATGTTGAGAAATAAAGGGTCAATAACGGGACTAAAAATGGCAACGGCTTTATGTTTAACAACTTTAGATTTATCAATTAAAAGTTTAGAAACAGAAGACGTAAATGTAGATTATATTAGTGCTTTATCCGACTTAGAAGTTAAAATTGATTATGAGAACGCTACTATTACAATAGATTATCCAAATATTTATACACAAGTAAGATATTTACTTGATTATGTAAGACCTGTGGGTATGGTAATTATTTTGCGTTCTATTATAAAATCTAATTCTACAGTGGCAGGAGGAGTATTGGCACAAGTAGTATCTGATGTAATGCCCTACACTATTAGAAAATCTACAATTAATACCAGTGTAGTAAACTTTTCTTCCCCAATTACACAAGAATTTTTAGATGAATGGGAACAACAATTTCCAGATACCCTTAATTTGAATGAAGGTGAAAATAATGGCTAAAGCTAATTCATCATTAGCAGGTTTTGCTTTAGATGTCAATGTAAATATACAAGTATTGGATAGCAGAAATAAAGTTAAACAAGAAGTAACTAAACATAATAAAGCTACTAAACAAATGCTTACAGGAATGTTAAACTTCCTACGTGGTGATTATAATTGTACAAACAGACGTGATGATATTAATGCTATTAGAAACATATATGATGCCAAAGATTATATACCGTGTTATTTAGGTGTAGGAACATATGGAATTAAAACAGGCACGGACGGTTTACCAGCATACTTACCTGGGGATGAAAGAAGAATTCCTCCGTTAATAGATGGATACGATGATTACACACCTGAAAATCCGGCTTGGTCACACTTTACTGATACTAATTTACAAAAAGAAGTAAGTGGTACAGCAAGATATGAAATAGGTGTTATAGATGAAGCCGTGTTAAATCAAAATAGTTACACATATGATTCTGTACAATTTGTGTTGGGGGCAGATATAGCACCTAATTATTTTACAAGTGTTGCATATGGAATAACAACTGATATATTCATTACAGAATTGGGTTTATTTTCTACACCTGTTCCAAATGATGGTAATTTATTAGCAAGAGTAACATTACATAATAATGTTAATACAGGTATAAATGAAATACTTTATGTTCGCCCACAGGATACTATTATACTTAGATGGACTATTTGTTTAATATCATTAAGCGATTTAAGTCAAACAAGTGATATTCCAGATGTTACACAAAATACAGATATGTCTATCGGTGGTATTGTTGTATCAGATGAAACAAATATAAATAACGTAGAGGAGGAACAGAACAATGGCTGATTTATCTAAATATATGAGTGCCTTATATTCAGAAGGTGGACAAATAGGAAATGAGGATATGAGACAAACTGTGGAATATCAGTTTGTTAAGGCATATCCTTCTGTTAATTCCACTAATGGTGGTTCTATACATTCTGAATCTAATATTAGATGGCTTACTAAACAATTCACTAAAAAACCTTTTCTAATTCCACATGATGGAAACCCTGAAAAAGATATGTTTAAAATGAAGGGTAGTGCGGGTGGAATTAATGGTGTCTATGTAGATGGTGGTATGGCAAATATAGACGGATATATTGTTAGTATTGCTAATGATATAACAGATGTATATTTTGACTGTATGGATGATACAAATTTCGGTAGTAATAGTTCTGGTGTTATTTGGACACAGGTTGTACAAAGAACTATTATGGATTTATCTACTGAATTACAAAATGCGGAATTTAAAACCTTTATTGGTGGTACTCATGATGATAGTATTTTGGAGAAATTAGTAGAAGAGGGGTTAGAACCTACAGCTGAAAATATCCAAGAAGAAGCTTATACACGTTATGAGGCTTTAATGAATAGTGATACATTAGAACCACAAAAAATAGGTGAAATTACAATAACATACAGAGATATTGATAATATCAAGATTGTAGAATATATAGATGCACTACCGGAAGACGATAAAAATAAATTTACTCCAATTGAAGATGGAACTGCTTACCAAGCTACATATGATATACAAATAGGATTTCCTAAAACATATTATGGAATTAATGATATGACAATTCCATTCATATTCATTACAGATAATTTTGGCTTTATATATACATTTTATAACGCTAATGATAATACAGATAACCAGGTAATTACTACTCACTATTATCCAGCAACAAGAGAAGAAAGAATTGATATGCAAAATATTCATAATGATATGACTGTTGCAGGACAACCTAATATACCTGGTACTGTTATAAATAAAATGATTCCTGATAATAAAGTATATGATATGAATGAATGTTATAGTGGAGGTACAGAAGCATCATCCTCCGCACAGAGGGGTACTGTTTTACCAAATAAAGAAGACTTAAATAATATCTTAAATAGTAATTTTGATACTACGACAACGGCAGATTTATTTACTATATATGGTACTAAAACAGGTATAGATATTTCAACTCTTACACATATACCAATAGTTAGAAGTCAGAAATCCGGTGTTAGTACAATATTAGCAGATAAATATTATTGTTTACCTATTAGTAATACAACTCCATTTGATGAGACATATAGAAAGGTTTTAAAATATTTCCTTAAACCTACTAATATAAATAATATTGACTATCCGGTTGCTGTATTTAATAATGCCGGTATGTTACATCCTTATAATGAGTATATCTACAATGATGATGAAGCTATACAAGTATTAGAAGGTTATGTAACATTTATGCGTAGAGTTACTAATCTATTAATGGATAACAGTTATACATCCTGGAATGGGATAACATTTAATTCTAATTACCGCAGTGACCCTAATGGGGACAACATAACAAAAGAAGATGGACCAGATTTTAGACGTAACTGGGCAGCTATGATTAACTGTTTTGAAGTAAATGGTGTCGACTCAGATAATAATATATTAAATACTATTAAAGCCGATGTATTTGAAAATGACGAACAATCCTTCTATGAATTTTTTGGAGTAAATTACGAAGAAGGCATTAATTATAGTGCTATTAAATTCCATCATATTTATAACTTATTCATTGCCCCGTACATAAATACATATATGCAAATAGCTTGGACAGCAATGTTTAAAAATGGTGTAGTTAATGAACTATATTGTCCTCCTAAAGCATTAGCTCCTATTCGTGAAGTAGGTATAGGAATTACGGATGATGAATATTGGAGTGGTAAAATACGTCTCGAACACACATACCAGATTAGTTCTACTAAATCAATTACACAGAATTATAACTTCACAGAAAATGCTGATTTATATACAGATGGTGGTAGACTTAGAAAATTCTTATGTGAACCTGAAAAAGTTACATTTATTAAAAAAGACTTAGATAATGATATAGTAACATACAGAAACAAAGTAAGCGATAATGCCTTTGCAAATGATAATAATGCCTTCAATATGTGTGAAGATTATATTACCTATATTAAACGTTGCTCTTCTAATGATAGAACATTTATACATCAGGATAGTGATAACTTTTTACAAAACACACAGATACTATTAACATCTATTCCTTATAAAATTACTAAATTAGTATTAAATGGTAACAATGTTACAGAAGCTAAATTCTTTGATGATTATAGGTTATACAAAGATAATGAAGTTTACCCAAGTTCTACTCCATCAAGTGCTATTGTACCAACCACAATAAAAGACTACATCCAGAATGTACAAATTGATGTAAATACTATGTTACCAAGACCTAACAAGAATACTGAAAATAATTATTTAATATCCCATATTCCATTCTGGTATAAAGTTGGAAATGATTATGAAAAGAGAGAATCCACACCTTCTTATATTTTAAATATTACAAATATTCAAACTATGGATTATATAGACGGTAAGTCTTTTGGTATCGATGGATTTAATTTTACTGGATATACACAGGATTGGGTAACATTTGTTCCAATGGTATTTAGACTTTATAAGGACGGTCAAGGTTATTTACTTGGTAAAACTCCGGGAGAAGATGTAGATGCTGGTATTGTAGTAGACTATAAGTTTGTCAAGGATGTGGAAGACAGAGATTTCTGGTTCGCTACTGTTTGGCTTAATACAAGAAGAACTACTGTTTCCTATAACATTGAAAACAATGGTGCCGATTGGCCGGTTAATACAAACAACGGCACGGAAGATTACCTCAGAACACGTAATATGACAATCTTTGATGTAGATAAAATCTATACACACGATGAACAGGGTAATTATATTTCATATAATCAATATATGGAATCCTTTATTAGTAGTAGTTCTTTTGCCGAAGTTGTTGACGAAAAAGTGTCGGTGATTAATGATAGTATAGAAGAAATGAATACCACTATTATTAATAACAAAACAGAACTCATACAAAATAATTATGAAAAATGTGTAATTGCTAATGCTAATGTTAATAATAACCTCACTATCTTATTATTAGAAAACCCACAAAATAATTATCTATATCAGGATAAATCGGAATTGTCTGTAGATACTATAATATTATCTAATCCAATACTGGAATTAGAATATCCATCTTCCGAAATAACTAATACAACTGTTGATACTAAGGGTGTAAACAATAAATGTAGAATAAAAACAATTATTCATAATGGTACTACCCTTGAAATTACATCTTCTATATTAAGCGCCGAAGATACGTGGATTTGTAACTGTGGAAGTGTGCAAAACATTACACAAACATTACCGGATACTGTAACTGTAGAAATCACACTAAACACATACTTTGACAAAGACATTGAAACAATGATAACTATTACATTTACTCCTAACAATGAACATATTATAGATATTCAGCCAATAGATGGTAATAAATACCCTTCTAAATTTGCTATGGATTATATAACTTTAACTAACCTAAATTTAGGTATTAATGATATATCGGCTGAGGATATGCACAAATATACAGAATTTGGATTAGCTCCTATATTATGGAATCTTGGGGATAAGAGAACTTTCTATGTTGATGTACTGGATGTAAATGATGGCAGTGTTGTAGAATCGATACCAATACCTGCTGTCATAGTTGGATTTGACTGTGACCCATCTATTAAAGCTTTAGGTTCTGTTAAACATCATATTGTTTGGATGACTGAAATAGGAAATACATTATCTGAGGTTGACCTAATTAAAATAGGTATGACAGAAAATGGTGTATTTCCGGGATTTAAAGCTAACCAAGGTTATACTATGCATAGTTCTGGTGTAGATGACATTGAATATATAGCAAATAAAAAATATGCCTTTGGTACATTTATGTTTATGGATGGTAAATATGGTCATAACACAACACAAAACGCACAACTACCAGTAATGAAATGGCTACAAAACTTGGTTGATGTAGATAAACAAATAAATCACGAAAATGCTTATGAACTCCGATTAGTAGATTCTGACATATACACATTATTAACAAGCACAAATGAACCGTGGTGGTGGGGACAGAGAACAGTTTATGAAAAAGTTGGAGATAACTATAACGAAGTAACATTTACAGGTAGTGGAACAACAGAAGACCCAATTAACCCATCTTATGTTGCTAACAGCTTCTATTTAAAGAATGATATATTAGTTAATCGTTATTTCGATGCACCAGAAGAATATTCAGTATTTATACCTTCTTATGGAACTAACCCAGATTTTAATAGTATTCCTAAATATGTTTTATCTGCTTATAATATTTATATGTACGGTGAAAATTATGACTATAAAGTAGGTGTATCCTATATAGTAGAAAATAATGAAAATCGTACTAAAACAGGTGTTGGTAACGCTTGGCTACCTTCATTAAAAGAACTTGGTGTTACTTCAGAAATGTATGACCCGGACTGGGAAGATACGCTTGAACAAACATTATATCATGTAAATGATAATACAGACATAAGAAACGGAAATACAACCTATACCTATACTGTAAACGACACAGATTATACATATACTATCAATGAGAATCAGGCCACTTATCCATTATTTAAAGGTAGATATAAACCGTTTGGTCATAGTAATGTATTAACTCGTGATTGTTGGGTAACATCTAATACAGATGCTGTAGATATTGATAGTTTAACAGATAGCACAAATAGTTATGATAATTATTGTACAATAAATGATACAACCACACAAACAGTTAATAGACATTTAGTGGTTGTTGGGTTAGATAGTACCATCGTGGGTACAGATTATCATACGGCAGATGTTATAGAAAGAGCTACAACAGATAATAGTTATATTAATACTGAATTCTGTTTTGCTACTAAATAATCTAAATTATAAAAGAGCTGACTTAGTGTTGGCTCTTTTTTTTTATAACTTTCGATTTTTCAAGAATTTCCTTAGTAACTTTACATAAAAATAGAACAACTGACTTTATTTCAATATAGTTTACCGCACTGAATTTAAAAGCTATAAAAACGCTATAAAAGTGGCTTTATAAACTATAAACTATAAACTATAAATGATATAGAATTACTTACAAAAATATTTAAGTAACAAATTTATATAATTTACAATTATTTAATATAACTTTTACTAACCCTTAACCTTTACCTTATTGACATTACCGTTAAGAAATGTTATAATTATAATAAGGTTAGATATAGAATATGGATACCGATTATAAACCCTTTGTTCGTTTTTATAAATATAATATTTCTTTACATTTTTTTATATTAAAATATAATTAAATATAATAATTTATACTCCATATCTTATTATAACACAAATCACTATAAGTGTCAACTATATCTCAAAAATTGTAATCAACTTGTAATTTTTACACTATTGACTTTTAGTTTAATATGTGTTATACTATATACAAGAAGTTTAAATAATAATTGGAGGGATAATGTGGCACATAATAATTTTATAGTTAGTCGTGCTGTAACTATTGAAACAAGATTACAAAATGATTCTGATTTAGTAAGATATTTAAATGTGGCTGTTATAGAGTATGAACTTGTTAAACGTAAAATTTGGCACGAAATGACTGACTTAGACTATAAAAAGAAGTTCTCCTCTGATTATGATTTTGAAAAACATTGTCGTGCAAAATATGGGTTACATAGTAGAGCTATAAATTCTATTATTCGAGACATAAGAGGACAGATGTGTGCTTATATGGAATTAAAGAAAACGGAGTTGCACGATTTAGAATTTAAAATATCCTCTTATGAAAAGAAAGTTGAGAAAACTAAGGAAAACATTAAAAAATGGAAATCCTTAGTTACCAAAAACTTAGTTACAGATAAGGAACTTAAACGTTACTGTAAGAATAAAATTAAGTTATACAATCAACAGAATAAGTTGAATAGACTTAAACAAAGAAGGGATAATTTACAATACATCATTGACCATAAAATATATAAAGTTTGTTTTGGAAGTAAAAGAGTGCTTAAAAAGCAGTATAATTTAAGACAGACTAAATATAAAACAAGGGAGAAATGGCACAATGATTTTGTTAAGAGTAGGGATAAAAATATTTGGTTGACCGGTTCTATCAATGAGAAAGATGGAAACCAAATGGTAGCACTTTCCTATGATTCTGAAACAGATACATTTTCCATAAAACTTCGTAAAATAGAAAGAGGTAATTGGAGTAAGTATGATACAAATAAATACATCACATATGATAATATTAAGTTTAATTATCATAAGCAAGATATTATTAATTTAATAGAAAATCAAGTTAATAATGATGTATATAAACAGGCTATTCATTTTAGATTTCACAGAGAAGGTACTAAGTGGTATTTGCAAATAGTTTATATGGCAAATTTTCGTAATATAGATTATGTAACAAGAAGCAACAATGGAGTTATTGGTCTTGATTATAATGATGGTTTTATACAGCTCGCGGAAACAGATACCTCCGGTAACTTAATTAATCTTATTAAATATGACCTTAAATATCATGGTACTGGAAAGAAAGCTGAAACAGAAATTAAACAAGTATTAAATACTATTGTTAAATATTCTGTTAGTGTTGGCAAAGATATAGCTGCGGAAAAGCTAAATTTTAAGAAAACAAAGGCTGAAACGCATAAAGCTAAATCTAAGAAATCCAAGAAACATAATAATATGATACATATGTTTGATTATCACTGTTATATATCTAAATTACAAGATATAACTTTTAATAATAAAGTTTATTTATATTTAGTAAATCCTAAGAATACTACTAAAATTGCAAAACAGAAGTATTGTCCCAAACGTAAACTTACTTCACATCAAGGGGCATCTTATGTAATTGCAAGAAGAGCACAAGGTTTTAAAGATACATTAAAATCTGCCTAATTATATTAATAATCTATAATATATTTCCTTCTAAACCAAATATATAAACCAAGTGATTTATAATTTGCTACTTATTGGGAAATTTAACCCCTTGGCACTCATATTCAATATTAGTAAAGGATGTTAAAAAACCTACTAAATTTTCAATAAGTTTAGTTATATTGTGTGAATCCTTG
>JAEIGA010000128.1_pt1 | contig 103683 bp, 101 predicted proteins | sample 9270691 | NCBI WGS metagenome assembly JAEIGA01 (sample SAMN17057246, study PRJNA624740) | gut metagenome | biome: biome; isolation source: fecal sample | host: Bos grunniens | place: China: Xizang | collected 2019 | reverse complement strand
CTACGCCTTTTTAATGAGAAAAAGAGCTGAGAATTCAATCAAAAAGTTGTATTGCCTTTCAGGCAAGGTTTTGATGTCGTTGCTATCCCCGAGACTTCGTCCCGGGTTATTCTCGCTCCGCTCGGTAACGTCTTTCAGACGAATTAAAAAGAAACTTCAAATTTGGAGATTACAACATTTCGCAAGTCCCGGAGGGACGGTATCTTATAGGCAGGGGTGATAACCCCTGTATAACGGCCATTTGGGGGTGATTAAAAGCCTCGATGAGGCGACACCTCCATTATTATGTCTCCATTTTGTTTCACCCCTTCGGGGTTCCCGTCGTGCGCGTCGTCCACAAAACAAGGGTTGAAACCCCTGCCTAAATTGTGACGCCCATTCTGGGCTACATTTTCCATGATCGTAGGGGCAGGTTTCAAATCTGTCCGCAATAGGACAGAGCATTTAAATTCAAAATGCGAAATTCAAAATGCGAAATTATAAATTCAAACTACGGAATGAATAATCATTCATCATATTTGGCATTAATATTTTTGTCATTTATAAAATATATCTAACTTTGCGACGTTGTCACAACGACAAATAATTTTGAAATATAATTTGAAAGAGATATGGCGAAAAAACTACTTGCGTCGGTTATAGCATTTGCTCTGTGCCTGTTTGTGTCGGCTGCAGACATGGTCGTAAAGGAAAAAAACGGAGAGGACCGGAAGATCAATGTGGTGGACCAGTCGAAAACATTTTTGGAATTTAAGGTTTTATCGGATTCCACAGTGGAGGTGACAATAACGCCTTCATATCGTGGTCATAAGTCCATCACTATACCAGAAAAAGTGCGAATAGAAGGAAAAGTATATACGGTGACAAGCATCGGATATTTCGCTTTTAAGGAATGTAGCAGTTTGACCAGCATTAAGATTCCTGAGGGGGTGACCAGCATCGGAGGATCTGCTTTTGAGGGATGCAGCAGTTTGACCAGCATAAACATTCCAGAGAGTGTGACAAGCATCGGAAAATCCGCATTTTCTGGATGTGAAAGATTGACTGGCATTAATATTCCTGAGAGTGTGACTAGCATCGGAGGATCTGCATTTGAGAGATGCAGCAATCTTGATATTGTTATTGATAATTCAGAAAAGAATGTGAAAGTTGGAGCATATGCTTTCACAGGTTGCAAATCTGTGACATGGTTAAAAGATTAATCTATTGCATATAAAAACCCACAAAAGTAAAGAAATGACATTTTCTCATGCTCTCAAATGCTGAAAATGGATAAATATACAATAAAAATGCACATTTATGCAATAAAAATTGCACAAACACATTACAAATGTGTAAAATTTCATCACATTTTGCTTTTGTTTCCATTTTTTTCTTACTTTTGCTTTTAGGTTTAAACTTTATAAAAATGATTCAGAGAATACAGACAGTTTATCTATTTATCAGCGTCATTTTTTTGCTTTTGGTAGCGTGTAACGATTGTATCAAGTTTTTTAATGCGGAGACTATTGACGTTTGCAGTTATTCAGTGATGGATTTCCCTGTCACAATGACTATTCATATTATCATCATGCTTCTCACATTCGGCTCTATCTTCTTGTATAAGAACAGAGTGCGTCAGATGAGAGTGATATCTTTGGCCATTATACTTATACTTTTAAACAGCGCAGCCGTCGCTGCTTATGTGGCAACAGATAACTTTGATGGATATGGAATTTCCATTACTTGGGCGACCTTCATGCCGATTGTTTCCATTATTTTGGATATGCTCGCCGTCAAGGCAATTGGAGTGGACGAAGCCAAGATTAGAAGCCTCAACAGATTACGCTAATGAAGAAAAGACGTTTCGTCGCTAATATTTTTGCTGCCATGGCTACACTTGCAGCCTCAGCAGTCTCTTTCAATCCAGTCGATAACTCCACCACATTTTATAAGGAGGGATCGTCTGGTGAATTGGTTTTTGTGGGTGATGCGGACAGTGCAACCATAAATATCGCCCCCGACCAAACAGAATCAGGAATAAACAACGCCATGCTTGTTTCAGGAAAAGACACTGCCAAGGTGACAGGAGCAACAGTCACAATAGGCACAGGCAAGTGTTACACTCTCTTATACAAGTCGGATGGCGACGGTGAGAAAGAAAATTCAGGCAAGGCATATTTGTGCTACGTGAAGAAGACCGCGGTGGCGCCGACAGTGAAGGTCTGTGATTACGATACTATAAGCAACCTCGTTTGTGGTCCAGATTTGAAAGTGAAGTTTTCAAATCTTGTCTATGCCAACTCTTACGTCAACTCAAGAGGTGAGACTGTCGATATCCAGGACAATATCATCCTTACTTACGAAGACTACGAGGCAGATGGCATAAACATCAAAGACAAGCCAATGGAGGTTGTCGTAAACGGAGTCAACAACGATTCAACACTGTTTATTCCAAAACCAAAAAGACACACCGTCTTCAAGCTGAAAGACAAATTCTCCCAGTATGAATACGTCTCAGACACTTTCCGCTCACTGCTGCCGTTCTCCACAGCGCAGCTCACTGTCGACGGTGAAGCCATACCGCACAACACTGAGAAACGTGGTGAGGACAATTTGGTGTTCGGAACTTTGGAAGATGCCAAAACAAACGTCGGCAACTACATGTATTCGGGGCCTCTGACCATCAATTTAGAGCGTAATTCCGTCGACAACACGCCTGCTGACACTGTCGACGCATCATACGAATGGAGTTTCTTCAACGACTCTACCGGCACATTCCGCAACAGATACAACAAGTTCTACAACGACATGACTGTTAATCAGGTGCCTATCCAAAACTATGGAACGCATTTCATAACACTTACATGCGACAACGGCGTATGCAAGGACACAATTGTCACAGGATTCAAAGTAAAGACATCATACCTGCTGATGCCAACAGTGTTCACACCTAACGGCGACAGCTACAACGACGAGTTACGCCCGACTTATACATCCATCAATGAGTATGAGATCTGGATCTACAACACCATGGGCAAAGAGATGTACAATTCAAAAGACATCACAGTGGGATGGGACGGCACATACAAAGGTAATGACGCTCCAATCGGTGCCTACTACTATGTGGTGAAAGCCAAAGGAGTGGATGGCGCTGACTATAAATTGAAAGGTGCCGTCAGCCTGGTTAGAAACGCAGACAACTAAACTATCTACAACTTAAGATTTCCGCTATGGAAACGAAGGTAAAGCAATTTATCGAAAAAGAGGCTCTTTTCACAAGAAAGGACAAAATCCTTATCGGTGTGAGCGGTGGACGTGACTCCATTGCTCTTCTGCATGTGCTTTATCGTTTGGGTTATGACATCGTCGTCGCACACTGCAATTTCCATCTCCGCGGAGAGGAATCCAACAGAGACAGCGAATTTGTGACAAAGCACGTCCAGGATATGGATGTGCCATTCTACACTATAGATTTCGATACAGAGCTGTATGCCCGCCAGAACAAGCTGTCGATTGAAATGGCAGCCCGTGAACTGCGTTATGAATGGTTTGAATCCCTGCTCAAGTTGACAGGATGCAAATATATAGCGGTGGCACACCATGCCGACGACGTGGTGGAGACATTCCTGATCAATATCACCCGAGGCACAGGCCTGCATGGTCTGACAGGTATAAAAGCCAAAAATGGCAATATCGTACGTCCGTTCCTCCGCATCACACGCAACGACATCAACGACTACATCTACGACAATGGTCTTGACTACGTCGAGGACAGCACCAACAGCGAAGTGGTCTATGTGAGGAACAAGGTGCGCAACATCATCATCCCCGCATTGGAAACCATCAATCCAAGTTTCCGCACGTCGACAATCCAAAGCATCGAAAACCTCACCCGCGCGCAAAACTTCGTGATGCACTACGTGGAGATCCTTCGTGATGAGATCGTAGAGCACAGGGAGGGCATGGATGTGCTCGACATTGAAAAGATACGCACATCGCCCGAACCGATATATGTGTTGTACGAGGTGTTGAAGCCATACGGTTTTTCCGCATCCACAGTGTACAACATCTTCACATGCATATTTGAGGAAAACTCTTCAGGAAAACAGTTCTATTCCGCCTCCGGAATACGCGCGCTCAGAGACAGAGACAAACTCTTCATACAGCTGCGAAAAGACGACAACGAAATGTATGCGGACGAGCAAGAAGAATATGAGATACGCAACGTCGCGGCATTCTTCAATCTCAACCTCAAATTCATGGCCGAGATATTCGACAGCAACAGTTTCACAATCGTCAAAGACAAAAACGTATGCTGCGTCGACTATAAAAAACTGACATTCCCTCTGACATTGAGGAAATGGAAACAAGCCGACTCTTTCTGTCCGTTTGGAATGAAAGGCAGAAAAAAGCTCAGCGATTTCTTTGTGGATCAGAAACTTAGTTTATTTGAAAAAGAAAATACATGGATCCTGACAGACGGCAAATGTGGCGACATCATTTGGGTGGTGGGCCAACGAACAGACAACCGTTTCAGGATAGACGAACAGACAAAGCAAATACTTAGAATTAGTTTTTTTAAACAGTAAAAAATGGAAGGAAACGAAAAGACCAACGGAGCAGTGGCTCCATCAGCAGAGAAGCTAAAAGCATTGCAGCTTGCAATGGAGAAAATAGAGAAAGACCACGGAAAGGGTTCGATCATGCGTATGGGCGACCATGTGGCTACAAACGTGCCAGTGATCCCATCTGGCTCGATCGGCCTTGACCTTGCCCTTGGCGTAGGCGGATACCCACGTGGAAGAATAATCGAGATCTTCGGACCAGAATCGTCTGGTAAGACAACTCTTGCCATCCACGCAATCGCTCAAGCCCAGAAGGCAGGTGGACTTGCCGCTATCATCGACGCTGAGCACGCATTCGACAGATTCTATGCAGAGAAACTCGGCGTCGACACCAACAACCTTGTGATGTCGCAGCCTGACAACGGTGAGCAGGCGCTTGAGATCGCCGACCAGCTGATCCGTTCATCTGCAGTGGATTTGGTGGTTGTCGACTCTGTTGCCGCACTTACTCCTAAAGCCGAAATCGAAGGTGAGATGGGAGATTCAAAGATGGGATTGCAGGCCCGTCTGATGAGCCAGGCGATGAGAAAACTTACTGCCACTATCGACAAGACAAATACAACATGTATCTTCATCAACCAGCTTCGCGACAAGATCGGCGTGATGTTTGGCAACCCAGAGACAACAACAGGTGGTAACGCACTTAAATTCTACGCCTCTGTCAGAATCGACATCCGTCGCACATCAGCTATCAAGGATGGCGACCAGGTGATCGGAAACAGCACGAAGGTGAAGATCGTAAAGAACAAGGTGGCGCCTCCTTTCCGCAGCGCATCGTTCGACATCATGTTTGGTGAGGGAATCTCATACACAGGAGAGCTTATCGACTACGGTGTGGAATATGGAATAATCAAAAAGAGCGGTTCATGGTACAGCTACAACGATGAGAAAATCGCTCAGGGACGTGACGCAGCCAAGGAATTCCTTAAAGCAAATCCAGATTTGATGGAGGAGATCGACGCTGCTGTACGTGCCGCTATCAAAGAAAAAGAAAACGAGTAATTGAAATGCAGGAAGTAAAAACTGAAATATTCGACGAAAGAGCAATCCTTGTCGGAGTCGCCACACAGACAGTGTCGGAGCAGAAGGCAAAGGAATATCTTGACGAGTTGGCTTTCCTTGCGGAGACGGCGGGAGCATATCCGCAGCGTTTCTTTATCCAAAAACTGGTCCAGCCAAACTCCAACTTCTATGTTGGACCTGGTAAGATTGAGGAGATAAGAAACTATATCATCGATCATGAGGAAGACGAGGAGAATTCCATCAGCCTTGTGATTTTCGACGACGAGTTGTCGCCCAAACAATTGCGCAACATCGAGAAAGAGCTGAAAGTCAAGATCCTCGACCGTACGACACTTATCCTCGACATCTTCGCAATGCGCGCTCAGACAGCGCATGCCAAGACGCAAGTGGAGCTGGCACAATGCAGATACCTGTTGCCACGTCTGACCCGAATGTGGACACACTTGGACCGTCAGAAGGGAGGTATCGGTATGCGTGGTACAGGAGAGACGCAGATTGAGACCGACCGTCGTATCATCCTCAACAGAATATCGCTGTTGAAGGAAGAACTGAAGGAGATCGACAAGCAGAAGAGCACACAGCGCAAGAACCGTGGCAAGATGGTGCGTGTGGCACTTGTTGGCTACACCAACGTCGGCAAATCCACAATCATGAACATGCTTTCCAAGAGCGACGTCTTCGCTGAGAATAAACTTTTCGCCACACTCGACACCACAGTGAGAAAGGTGACAGTGGAAAATCTTCCATTCCTGCTTTCTGACACAGTAGGATTCATCCGTAAACTGCCGACTGATCTTGTGGAAAGCTTCAAAAGTACACTCGACGAAGTGAGAGAGGCAGACCTGCTTGTGCATGTGGTGGATGTTTCCAACCCGACATTCGAAGACCAGATCGCAGTGGTGGAGAAAACATTGTCGGAGATCAACAAAGAGGAGAAACCGACCATTCTTGTGTTCAACAAGATTGACGCGTTCACATACATAGAGAAGGCGGAAGACGACCTTACTCCAATCAAACGAGAGAACTATTCACTTGATGATTTGAAAAAAATGTGGATGGCAAAGATGAACAACAGCAACTGCATATTCATCTCAGCAAAAGACAAGTCGAATCTTGAAGACTTCAAGAAGCTACTCTACGACAAAGTGAAGGAGATTCATATCCAACGTTACCCTTACAACGATTTCCTATATCAGAAATACGACGAAGGAGAACTTGGAGAATGATAAATTAGAAATGCTAAATGCTAAATGCAAAATGCTAAATAAAAATTAAAAATAGGCAATCCGAATGGGTTGCCTATTTTATAATGATAACGTGAATTCGACGAAATCAAAAAGATAGTGGGAGTGTCATAAATGAGGATTGTTAAGGGCGGAACGCCCTAACCCCTCACTACGTGCGAGCCGTAGGCGAGCACATATAAAAAAACACTGAGGAAAAATGATGAAAGCTCATGATGGAGAATTCTTTTTCCACAATTGGTTAAGAAATCGAAACACCATAGAATTTTTAGGCATTTGGGAAAAAGTGTATAATCCAAATTTTAATTCTGTCGAATTCGACAGAATTAAATCAATGGCAGGATTAAACAATTTTAGAATAAGTACAAAAGAATGGATAGAATCCACAAATGCAATAGGATTGGTTTCAAAAGCTGGCAGATATGGAGGAACATATGCTCATAAAGATTTGGCCATGGAATTTGCAATGTGGATCAGTCCTGAATTTAAAGTTTATCTAATACGGGAATTCCAACGTCTCAAAGAAGAAGAGCAAAAACAGCTAGGTTGGTCAGCAAAAAGAGAATTGTCTAAGATCAATTATAGAATTCACACTGACGCAATCAAAAACAACCTCATTCCTGATGATGTCACTTCTGCTCAGGCAAACGTTATTTATGCTGATGAAGCAGATGTTTTAAATGTTGCAATGTTTGGAATGACAGCAAAAATGTGGAGAGATCAAAATCCAACGTTGAAAGGAAATATTAGAGATTATGCAAACATCAATCAGTTGATTTGTCTTTCTAACATGGAAAATCTCAATGCGGTATTTATCGAAAAAGGCATGACTCAAAGCGAAAGACTAATTGAACTGAACAAAATAGCAATTCATCAAATGAAAATATTGGAATGCGTTGATGATAGAAAATTACTAAAATAGGCAATCCGAATGGGTTGCCTATTTTATTATCTTGGATCCAAGAACAAATCATTTTGTCTGGCAATTTGACTCAATTGCTCAACTGGCAATAAGCTACGAATATGCATATAGTAATCGTAACCGAAATCAAGTTCAAAACCTTTGCCCTTGTTTTCAAATGAAATTTCTGCCAATTCCCTCAAACAGGCTCTGATATAACCACCTATTTTCGACCTGTGTATCCTGGCTCCTTTTCTGAGAGATTTATCTAATTCTTTAAGAGGCTCGTTTATCTCTCTGAACCGTTTATCCTTAGCTATTTGGTTGGAGATACTATCGTAAAGACCTAAACGACGGATCGTTACAAACTCCATCTCGGAAATTTCCATAAGTTCTCTAATAAAGTTGACGTAATTGTTCTCCACTTCAATATATTCTTTGAGTGTGAACTTGTGTCCATCATACTCCTTATCCACATCACAGATGCTTGTCCACTCATCTTTTGTGTAATGACCTTGCTCATTGTAAAACTCAGGACGATACTTCACCACAGTGTGCCAAGGCAACTTAAAATAATCCCAAACCCATTCAGTGTCAGCCCACTCCTCGTCGTAACATATCTCATAATCCCACTCCAAATCAAACAGATTCTGATTAATCAGTTTCTTCAGGATTCTCTTGGTAGACTTGGCATCTCTAACCTGATAATGGAGTTTACAAATTCCGTTCTGTATCTCTTTTACAACAAACAGAGCGTTAGGAGATTCGACAGATTCCTTAATCTTTCCGTCGATCAAACATTGAAGATTATTCAACTTTGCTTCCGACTCCTTAGTTGGCAAACCATTCTCTAAAAGCTCCGTCAAACAGATTGTTATTTGACAACCCCACGCAAACGCCTCTTTTTGTCTGAAATTCAGAAGCGATCTGTTTACAATCATAACACTCGGACATACTTTATTTGTCTCCAGATCAGTGACTGTAGAGTTGATGATTTTGTATCTTTCCTTGGGTATTAATATGTCCAATTTCAGTTGCTTCATAAATCCCAACGTCTTCTCTAACCTCTTATCTTTACCCTTCAACCACTATTCTCTAACCTGTTAACCTCCAACCTCTCAACCTCCAACTATTCCTCTTTTCCCTTGTTGATTTCATCCATGAACCCGTCCAACATTCCTGCAGAACCCTTAAGGAAATTGCCAAGTTCATCAGCGAAATCGTTTGCTGCCTTCTTAGCCAATTTGCCAAGACATTTGCCTTTAAGACGGTTGATCTCCTGAAGTTCTTCCTCAGTATACTGGCTCTTATTCTTCTGAACCTCTTCCTCGATCTCCTCTAGTTCGGTGCCCAACGCCACCCACTCTTCCTCAGAGTATTTGGCATCACTCTTGTCGAGCTGCTCGCTCAGCTGAGTCAAACGGTCGATCGGAGTCTGTTTTGTGGAGCAAGACGCTACAGATAAAGCAAGCAACGTCGCAACTATGATATTTCTTATTTTCATGTCGTTGATTTAAATAATATTTTTACAAATGTAGGAAAAATTTGGATTCATAACCATATGTCACCACTCTCCTATCGGTTCTTCATTAGATAAATTCATATCTTATTGTAAATCTTACTTTTAAGAATACAAAATACACTTTTCCGTAAAAATTAGCACTCAAAAAATACACTTTTCCGTAAAATCGACCCCTTAAAAAATACACTTTTCTTTTTAAAGTGCCTGATTCGGATACTTATCACATAAAATTTGCATAGTGCATCATGCAGTTTTACGGCAAAATTGCATACTCTATCGTGCAATTTTTGAAGATTTTTGCATACTCTATCGTGCAAAATTGTAATTTTTGCTGAAAAATTCGGCTTCATTTATTGAAATCCGGACGGACTCAGGCGACGTGGCAAATTTGCAAACCCATAATCCTCCTTAGGCTCAATTGGTAATTTTTCGCTATCTTTGCACAAAGAATCAAATTTTATGTTACGTAAACCTCATCTAATCATTGTATTATTGACAATGATAATGTTCTGCACATTCACGTCGAATGCAGAAGAGACAGAAAAAAAGGAAGAAGCGAAAGAGAAAAAATTGTCTGGATTTCTCTCTGCTGGAGGATCATTGAGTTCAGGAAACATCGACAAATCAGATATCAAGGCGACGGGAGGGATCGCTACAGACGACAGCACTATTTCATTCGCATTGGCAGGGAAATACACCTTTTCCCAAAGCGACCATAAAATAAAAAACAACGGCATTGAAGCTGCACTTAAAGTAGATTTTATACAATACAGGAAATGGTCGCCACTGCTTGCATGTGAGTACGTCCACAACACTTACAAAGGCTACAACTTCAGATTGTATTCAGTGGCGGGAGTCAAATACCGTATTTATAACAAACCCAAAGTCTGCGACTACTCCATCAGTCTGGCTGGGCTTTACGATGTCGTCGACTACACAGACGATAAGAAAACCTTGGATGACCAGGCATTCCGTCTCTCCCTGAGGCCAAAAATGAAGCAAAAGATTGGTGAGTCGGTCCATCTGATAGAGAAAATTTTCTATCAGCCCAAAGTGGGCGAGTTCAATGATTATTTGATAAGGAATGAGGCAGAAATAGAATGCAAGATAGTGTCAGCCTTGTATTTAAGCGTCATCTATGAGTTTGACTATCGCAGCGTTCTGCCTCCAATAAGAGAAGACGTGACGTATAAGCACAGCGACCACTCACTTGAATTTTCGCTGAAACTGAAGCTGTAGAAATTCTTGTTTGCACAATTATTTTTGCATATTTCAATAAATATGATGACCTTTGTAGAATATAATTAGACGTTTCATGGACAACATGTTTATAAGAACATTGCAGAACAAGGATCATAGTAGGCCACCAGTTTGGTATATGAGGCAAGCAGGACGTATTCTGCCAAGCTACAATGAACTTAGAAAACAATATAGTTTCCGAGAACTGATGACAACGCCTGAGTTAGCGGCTAAAGTGACTCTGCTTCCAGTGGAGGATCTCGGCGTCGACGCAGCTATTATCTTCAGCGACATTCTCACCATCCCTACAGCTATGGGAATGGAAATAGAGTGGACTGACAAAGGTCCAATTTTCCACAATCCTCTTATCAATGCCCAAAATCCACACAAATCTTTATCACCAGACAGTGATAAACTATCGTTTGTGTACAAAGCGATAGAATTAGTGAAGCAGCAAAGCGATACCCCTCTGTTAGGTTTTTGTGGAGCTCCACTCACAACACTTTTCTACATGCTTCAGGGCACCAGCCTCAAACACGAGTTTCCGGAAGCTCGCAAATTCATCTATCAAAATAAGAAGGAGACGGAATTGCTGATAGACGCAGTCACAGAATTCAGTATTGAATACGCAAATCAGCAGATCAGCCGTGGTGTCGACGCATTCCAATTGTTTGACACTCACGCTGGACTGATGCCGTTGGACATCTACAAGGATATGTTCATTCCTGCTGTAAGACGCATTGCTGACGCTGTCAGATCGAAAGGCATCCCATTCATATTTTTCCCAAAAGGACTAGGAGCAGGATTAAATCTTGTGACGCCGGACCTTTGCGATTTCGTAAGCATAGACTGGCAGACATCACTCTCCCAAGCCCGACAGTTGGTTCATCCTCAAGTAGGGTTGCAAGGCAACATAGACCCTATGCTGCTGTTCGCACCTAAGGAAGAGATTATCAGCTGTATGGAAAAGAACTACAAGCCATTTTTCGCCGACAATCCAGGTTGGATACTGAATTTAGGACACGGAGTCATGCCAAACACCCCTTTCCAAAACATCAAGTATCTAACTGACTGGATCAAAGCAACTAACTGGATTTAAAATATAATGATACAATATATATCCATCAACCACCAAAACGCATCGCTCACCGACCGAGAGGAATTTCTTCATAAATTGGAAACTTTATCGGTAGGTCCATCGGTCCTTTTGCAAACTTGCAACCGTATAGAGCTTTACTATGGTGATGGCAAAGTGCCCGACGATGTGGCACGCCATCTTTTCAGAGTTGTTTGTGGACTGGAATCAGCCATCATGGGTGAAAAGGCTGTTCAAGGACAAGTCAAAGACGCGTATATGACCGCCAGACAAAGCGGTCAGAAACTGCCGAGCGGAATCCACAAACTGTTTGAATGCGCTTTGGAGATCGGCAAACAAGTACGCGTTGACACCCAAATTTCATATGGAGCTGTCAGCCACAGCCTTGCGGCCATCGAGATCATAAAGAAAGAACATATTGACGTCAAGACAGCAAAGATCGCAATAATCGGCGTCAACAAACTTAACGAAGACATCATAAAGTTTCTCAAAAACAAAGGTGCAGAGAATGTGATGCTCGTCAACCGAACAGTCGCCAATGCCGAGGAAATTGCCGAAAAATATTCAATAGAATGCCACGGATTCGACCAACTTCCTGACGTGCTGGGCAATAGCGACGTCGTTATAAGCGCCACATCTTCCCCCGACCATGTGATCTGCAAGGAAGATATAACTACCAGACACAAAATGCTGTGTATAGATCTTGCCTTCCCTCGCGACATCGATCCTAATGTAGGCTCTGTGGATGGCATAACGCTTTATAATCTTCACGATGTGGAGGAACTGGTGAAAGCCAACCTTTCCATCAGAGAAGACGAAGTGGAAAAAGCAGAAAAAATGATAGAGGAAGAGATTGAAAAACTTAAGGAGATTCTCGACAGACGCGATAGCAGGTCCAAACCTGTACGTGTGATTGCCAGAAGCAGCAAGCTGTCCAGACTGCAGGTCACTGAGGTTTTCAACCGTTTTCCAGACGTGCCCCACACTGTGATCTATTCCGAATCGTATGGCGACAAAAACCTGAAGATTTCCCTGTTGAACGGTGAAGCTCCCGACGACATGTTCACAAGAGAACTTGATGCCGCTCTGCTGAACGGCGACGCGGATATCGCCATCCATTCAGCTAAAGATCTTCCTGAAAAACTGCATCCAGACCTGGAAGTGATAGCCCTTTATGAAGCATTCGACAAGACAGACTCACTCGTAAGTTTCAATAATCTCAAATTGTCGGAACTGAAACCAGGCAGCAAAATAGGCACAAGCTCTCCATTAAGACGCAAGGAGCTGTTAGCCCTTCGCCCAGACATCCAGATTGTTGACATTCGTGGATGTATAGAGGATCGTGTAGCCCAGGTGCGACGTGGGGATATAGATGCTGCCATCGTGGCGACATGCGCGCTCAAACGTCTTGGGATGGAAAACGAGATAGCTGAGATTCTACCGTTTGCCACTCATCCTATGCAGGGCCGGCTTGCCATCACAGCGAAGAAAGGGAGAGCCGACCTGAAAGCCATTTTCCAAAAAGACAGTTTGGTATGAGCACATTGTTTACAGGTCTCGTCTGCAACAACAAAGAGTATATCCACACACCATTAATTGAAATAGTGCCAGTAAAAGACGACTCACAACTTCGTAAAGCGCTGTTTCAATGGTATGACGATAAAAGCGAAAATGTCGGATACCTGCTCTTCACAAGCAGATATTCTGTAAAATATTGGAGTTTGAATCTCGACGGCAGAGATCCGCAACACGTCATGCCAAACAAAAAAGTGGTGTCGATAGGTGCCACCACAACTCTGGCCCTTGTTGAAGCTGGTTTTCAAGATATCGAACAGGTGGAAGAAGACAACTCGTATGGAGTGATCGATTGGTTTTCAAATAGAGAAAGGGGGCAAGTGCTTATTCCACGATCTAATCTGGCTCTCAACCTGATTCCAGACGGACTCAGAGAACTGGGCTTCCAAGTGACAACAGTCACTGCATACGAAAATATAATGCCAAGCAACCCAAAGAAAGTAGACCTGTCGGAAATCGACCGCATCATATTCACGTCGCCAAGCACAATTGATAATTTTGTGAAATTGTACGGATATCTGCCAACCGACAAAGAGCTGAAAACCAGAGGCGTTGTCACAGAAAAACATTTAATGGAAATACTAAATAAAAACATATAAAATGATCAGATATAGAGAATTCAGAAAAGATCAGGCCACTCGCGACCGATATGCTGACGTAAATGTGAAAGCTGAGGATTTCATATTTCCATACTTCGTTGTGGAAGGTACTGGCATAAAAAGCGAAATCTCAAGTATGCCTGGCATTTATAGATTTTCCATCGACACTTTGGTGGATGATGTTAAGGAAGTTTACAAATTAGGTATAAACAAAATATTATTGTTCGGAGTAATCGACGACAAACTGAAAGATGAGCGAGGATCCTTGGCATATACTGAGGATGCTCTTGTTTGCAGAGCCGTCAAAGCAATCAAAAAAGCCGTTCCGGAGGTTTTGGTCTTCACAGATGTCTGCCTTTGCGAATACACAAGTCACGGACATTGCGGATTGTTGAAGGACAACGACGTCGACAATGACGCGACTCTACCATTGCTTGCAGAGATGGCATACGTCCATGCCAAGGCAGGAGCTGATTTCGTAGCACCGTCGGCAATGATGGACGGTCAGATCGAAGCTCTCGACAAGCGATTGAAAGAGGCCGGACTTCGTGACAAATGCAAAATCATGGCTTACTCCGCAAAATATGCGTCCGCTTATTACGGACCTTTCAGAGACGCTGCTGACTCTGCCCCATCTTTTGGAGACAGAAGAACATACCAGATGGATTTCAGAACTCACGATCAGGGAATCGGAGAGATAGAGGCCGACGTTGCGGAAGGAGCAGACTGGACAATGGTGAAACCAGCCATGCCATACCTTGACATAATAGCCCGTGGTGTGGAAAAATTCCCAAATATTCCTATGGTGGCATACCAGGTGAGCGGAGAATACTCAATGGCTAAAGCTGCCGCAAAAATGGGTTTTCTTGACGAGAAACGCATCGTTTTCGAAAGTCTCATAGCAATCAAGAGAGCCGGAGCAAAATACATCATTACTTACTACGCTAAAGAATACATGCAGAGATGGGCATAAACAACAGAGAAAAGTCAGCAGCGGCATTTGCCGAGGCTCTACAAGTAATACCAGGAGGTGTCAACAGTCCGGTACGCGCATTACGCAGCGTAGGGACGACTCCTCTTTTCGTTAAGGAGGCCAAAGGCGCATACATCACCGATATCGACGACAACAAATTCATCGACTTTTGCATGTCGTGGGGAGTCTTTATCTTAGGACACAACCAAGAGAAAGTCAGCAAAGCTGCCTGCGACGCCGTTTTGCGCGGCAGCAGTTACGGTATCCCAACTGTAAGCGAAACCATCCTAGCCCAAAAGGTTAGAGAGGCAATCCCTTCCATGGAACGTCTAAGATTCGTGAACAGCGGTACGGAAGCCACTATGTCGGCTATACGTGTGGCACGCGGATACACAGGCCGAGACATATTGGTGAAATTCGAAGGCAACTACCACGGTCATGCCGACCACCTGCTTGTGGCGGCTGGATCTGGCGTTGCCAATATCTCCAACGCATCGTCAGCCGGAGTGCCTAACGATTTCGTGAAGCATACCGTCGTCCTACCTTATAATGACACTGAGGCTCTAAAGAAATATTTCGCTGAGAATGGCGACAAAGTGGCGGCCCTCATCCTTGAACCCGTCGCTTGCAACATGGGTGTGGTAGTCCCAACCGAAGAGTTTTTGAAAACAACCAGAGAAGTGACATCCCAACATGGAGCCGTCCTGATCTTCGACGAGGTGATAACAGGATTCCGTCTTTCAAGAGGAGGTGCTCAACAAAGATTCGGCATCAAACCAGATATGACAACAGTCGGAAAGATAGCTGGCGGAGGATTCCCGGCAGCCGCATTCGGCGGAAGAGAGGACATCATGCACTGTCTTGCCCCAGACGGACCAGTATACCAGGCTGGCACACTAAGCGGCAACCCTGTGGCTATGGCTGCAGGAATAGAGACATTGAATCAGTTGTCACAGCCTGGATTCTATGAAGAGCTTGAGGAAAGAAGCAACAAGTTCATTGAAAAGTTGGAAAAGATTGTTGAGGGAAAAGGCATCCAGCTCAACCATTGCGGCTCTATGTTTACAATGTTCTTCAACGATGAGCCAGTCCGTAATTTCCAAGACACAAAGAGAAGCAATCAGGAAAGATTTGCAAAATATTTCAGAAATATGCTCAGCAGAGGCATATATGTAAGCCCGTCACAATTTGAGGGAAACTTCATATCTGCCTGCCACTCACAAGAGATCCTTGACTACGTATTGAAAAGTATTGAGGAGAGCATAGAGTAAAAAACTCATGCCTAGAAATAAAAAGCCAACTGGTGATATCCAGTTGGCTTTTTTCAGTTCGTTTAATCTACCAAATCATCCAAGATTTCCTTTTCTTGTCATTACACCTTCAAAAGCTTAACAACCTCCGACTCAATCTGATCAGGCGTCACCGTAGGAGCAAAACGCTTCACTACATTGCCATTTTTATCCACAAGAAATTTTTCAAAATTCCACTCTATATCACTCTTCTTACCACTCTTGCCATTGATTTTCGAAGTAAGCGAAAGAAGCACATTCTTCACACTGAAGCCCTTATTGTCTCGCTCCGCAATAGCATTTTTCAAGAATGTGTAGAGAGGAGATTCATTTTCTCCATTCACATCTATCTTTTTGAAACGAGGGAAAGTAGTGTCATACTTCAATGTGCAGAAAGACGAAATCTCCTCATCGTTTCCCTTAGCCTGCTCCATGAACTGGTTGCATGGGAAATCAAGGATTGTAAAGCCAACCGCCTCATATTTGCGGTAAAGCTTCTCCAATGCCTCATACTGGGGAGTTAAACCACAGCCTGTTGCTGTGTTGACTATCAGCATAACCTTGCCCTGATACTCACTAAGCGAAACCTCTTTGTCCTGAAAGTTTTCACGCTTTGTAACTTTAATGTCGTAAATTCCCATAGCTATAAATTTTTAATCGTTTGCGACTTATTTTTATTTGTTCTACAAAGGCGAAAAATCAACCTCTTACTGAACTACACGCAAAACTAATAAAAAAATATATCGCACACAACATTTATTGTTATTTTTTGAATTATTTTCTGTTTTTTTGTGGAAAATCCCTAGAAATAAACGTTTCCAAATAGCCAATCATTCCTATGATCGTAGGGGCAGGTTTCAAACCTGCCCGCAATAGGAATAATGATAAAAACAGAAAACAGTGTCAGCTATAAGAATCTGTTCAAATTTAATTTAATTATTTGGTTATAAAGTCGAGGATTGTTAAGGGCCCATGTTTAATAGATATTGGCCCTAACCCCTCCTAACGTGCGAGCCGTAGGCGAGCACATATATTTTAATAGAAGCACAATGATTGCATTTTTGACCGCTCATCCTTGCGGATTCGCGGAAAGAGGGGAAGTTAGGGCGTTCCGCCCTTAACAATCCTCATTTATGACACTCCAACTACCGATTTTCTCCTATTTTTTAATTTTGTCGAATTAACGTTAAATAGATTCTTTAAAATCTTCATTTTTCTGCAAAACCTACTGACATAATGTTGTCACTCCACCCCTCTAATTTTGCAACGTCGATAACGAAATCGACACTAGTATTCATCTTTAAAATTTAATAAAATGAGAATAACAACAGTAAAGGCAAAGAAAGTGATGAAGTTCACAACAAATGCGACTCTTAAGGATCTTGACAAGTACACTGGCACAAAGCCTTCCGAGCTCTACGCAGAAGCCCAACGATGCGGCTATCAGACTCTGGAGCCACAGATCTGGCAGTATACCGGTCCGGACGGCAAACCAGACACCGTCTTCAAACTTGAAATAATGCTCCCTATCATTGGCGACGGTAATGGATTGAAACCTGAAGGATTCGAGATTGGTGAGGCCAAAGAATTCAAAGCCCTCCAGACTCTTCACGAAGGACCGTGGGCTGAAATCGGACCTGTCTACTGCAAGCTGATGAAACACGTAGCAGACAACGCACTGCAGACAACTGGCATAACCCGTGAAGTCTACATCCGATGTGATTTTGAGAACCAGGAAAACTGCGTCACAGAAGTGATGATAGGACTAGTCTGAAAAACTTGTTTATCACAATATGACGATCTGATCACCACAAGTTTTTCAAAATAACCTTTGATTAATTTGTGGTGATTTGCTATAATTGCAACACTTGATTAATAAAGACAAAATGAATCGCACCGACCGCCTTCAGGCTATTCTCACACATCTGCAGTCAAAAAAAGTGGTGACTGCCCAAGAACTTGCCGACAGGTTCGACCTGAGTGTCAGAACCATTTACAGGGATCTCCGCGCTCTCGAGGAGACGGGAATACCAATAGGTGCTGAGGCTGGCATAGGATACTTCATCAACGACGGCTACACACTCCGTCCTGTGGCTTTCACCAAAGAGGAAGCCTCGGCTCTTATCGTCGGAGCCAAACTGCTTTCTCAAAATTCCGACTGCACCGTCAACAAAGATTACGAAAGTGCACTTTTCAAAATAAAAGCCATCCTGAAACCACAGGAAAAAGAGACTGCAGAGACTATTTCCAAACACGTCGTAGTGATCGGCAACAATCCCGTCAAAAACCTATACATCAGCGATATTCAGAAAGCCATCACCGATAGAAAAATACTGAAAATCAAATATGTATCATTAAAAGAGACAGAACCAGTGGAACGTATGCTCGAATGCGTGGGGCTATGCAACTATCTCGGCAATTGGCATTTGTTTGCTTGGTGCCGACTGAGAAAAGATTATCGTGATTTTCGTCTTGACAGAATCACCGACCTTCATGTCACCGACTTGACATGCTCTAAAGATGATATACTCTCTATTTCCGAATTTCTCGAATCACAGAAACCCTTTGACCAGACGCCCAATATCAGTTTCCGCATCAAAAAAGATGTTTACCGTTACCTTGACAACTGGAAAGAGTATTATGGCTTCGTTTACGAGGAAGAGTTGAGCGATTCATACGTATTGCATTTCTATTCCGACAACTATGACAGCATAGCATTTATGATTCTAAACTCAGGAATAATGGCAACCGAAATCCAGCCATCTGAGTTGATGGAGAGGATTGTTTTCTATACCAAGAAGACATACGATTGGTATGTAGGGAAATAACAAGTGCGAATCCAAAAGATCTTTCTCTTAGCCAATTTCAATATAGTTTATCTGCTCTTTTTAGACTTTTTGTCCTCTTCTTTTTACGTTTTTCATAAAAAACATAAGATTTTCCCAATCTCCGAATACCACAAAACAACACTTCAAAAATTTTATTCGCAGGTTTATTTGCTTAAATTTTCGAACTTTATTATTTTTGCATACAAGTGTAATTTTGCATAGAATGTTTTTTCGCGATGTATACGGGCACGATGAGCTCAAACATCAACTCATCGACGCTGTCAAATCAGGCAGAATTCCACACGCTCAGCTGTTCTGTGGCCCGGAGGGTGTGGGCAAATTGCCGTTAGCATTAGCATACGCCCAATACGTGTCGTGCGAAAACAAAGGCGAAAATGATTCCTGCGGACAATGTCCGTCGTGCAAAAAATACGCTATGCTCGCGCATCCGGATCTTCATTTCGTATTCCCGATCATCCAAAAGAAACCGGCGGGAAACGATGAATATTGTATGGAGCATCTCGACGGGTGGAGAAAAATGTTTGCGACATCTCCCTACTTCAATCTCGACAAATGGGTGGAGGAGGAATTCAGTAGCGTCGCCACCAAACAACCCATCATCTACAACTGCGAAGGCAATGAGCTGATACGCAAGCTGCAGATGAAAGCCTGCGAGAGCGAATACAAAGTGGTGGTGATCTGGCATCCGGAACTGATGGGAGCAGAGTGTTCCAACCGTGTGCTCAAAAGCATCGAGGAACCTGTCGGCAAAACGCTTTTCCTTCTGGTGAGCGACAAGCCCGATGATATCCTGCCGACCATCCAGTCGCGTACGCAACGAGTGGTGATGCACGCTCTTCCGGAAAAAGTGTTGGCAGACGCAATAAGAACAAAGAACAGCAATGCCGATGACAATCAGATTCAGTATGCAGCACGCCTCAGCAAAGGCAGTATCATCGCTGCATTCGAACTGCTTGACGACGGGGCTAACACTTTCTTGGATACATTCATCCGATTGATGAGAAAGGCGTATGTCAGCGACCTAGACGACCTCATCAACCTGAGCAATGATCTTGCAAAACTGTCGAGAAAAAAACAAATCTCCTTTTTGCAATATTGCCAGCACATGATACGCGAAAACTTCATCCTCAACGTGGGCAACACGTCGCTCAACTACATGACGAACGATGAAAATGCCTTCTCGTCGAAATTCGCTCGCTTCATCAACGAAAAGAATGTGTGGCAGTTAGTAGAAGAATTATCAAAAGCAGAATTCCACATTGAGAGAAACGGAATGTCTAAAATCATTTTCTATGATCTCGCTCTCAAAGTGATGGCTCTGCTTAAAAAATAAAATATATAATTAATGAGTAGTATAGACAACGGTGGAGGTTGCAACATGAATGCCCAAGGCTGCAGCAAACACACCGACTTGAAATTAGATACATTCGACTGGCTTTGCGATGTGCCCGGCGCTATGCAAACCACTGACCTTGTGGAAGTGACTTTCAAAAACACCCGCAAGGGGTACTTCCGCAACACCAACAATATCCTCCTCGAAAAAGGAGACTGGGTAACTGTTGAGGCTATGCCCGGCCATGATATAGGAAGAGTGTCTCTTCTCGGACCATTGGTGCTCCTTCAGATGAAGAAAAACCGCGTCGACCCTAACCGCGCCGACATCAAACGCATCTTCCGCAAGTCGAAACAAAGCGATCTCGACCATTTTGAAGAGGTGAAGGCTTGCGAACAGGAGACAATGATCAAAGCCCGTAAAATAGCTGAAGAGCTGAATCTGAATATGAAGATCGGCGACGTGGAATTCCAAGGCGACGGAAACAAAGCCATCTTCTACTATATCGCCGACGAACGCGTGGATTTCCGACAGCTTATCCGTGTGCTTGCCGACACTTTCAAAGTGCGTATTGAAATGCGCCAGATCGGAGCTCGTCAGGAGGCAGGACGAATCGGCGGTATCGGCCCTTGCGGACGCGCATTGTGCTGCTCTTCTTGGATGTCCAACTTTGTGTCGGTGTCTACTTCATCCGCACGCTACCAGGACATCTCCCCTAACCCACAGAAACTTGCAGGCCAGTGCGCCAAACTGAAATGCTGCATGAACTTTGAGGTGGACACATACCTGGAGGCTCAGAAAGAGTTTCCTCCTCGAGATATCCAGCTTGAGACTCTTGACGGCACTTACTATCACTTCAAGAGTGATATCCTTGCCCGTACAATGCAATACAGCACAGCCCCTAATATGGCTGTCAACCTTGTGACCCTCACCGTGGATGAAGTCAAAGCTATCATCGAACGCAACAAACGTGGCGAAAAGGTAGAACCTTTCGGAAGCGGCAACAAGGGTGAACAAGGAGCCAAGACAGCCGACTATGAGAACGTGGTGGGCCAGGATGATCTGACTCGCTTCGACAAGAAGAAAAAGAAGAAAAACAAAAACCGCAATAAAGAGGATCGCCAACGTAACGCCAATGCAGCAAACAATGGCGACGCTGAAGCTCAAAACCAGCAAAACGCTGTTCCTGAAAATCCGTCAGCCAACAGTATGCCAAACAACGCAAACGGCGAACAGGCAAAAGCTCAGGAGGGCAACCAGCAAAACGGTGAAAACGGCAATAACAACCGTAACCGTGACCGCAACCAGCAGAAAAACCGCCAGCCTCGCAATGAAAATGGCAACCAGCAGAACGGCGAAAACAACGGCAGCCAGCCAAACGGTGAGAATGGCGGAAACAATAACAATCGCAACCGGAATCAGCACCGTCGCAACAAGAACCATAACAATGGCAACCGCCAAAACAATGGTCAGCAGGCAGGCGGCCAGCAAAACAATAACGGCGGCAACCAGAATTCTAACAACAACGGAGGAGGCAGCAATGAATAGAGTCATCATCGGATTCCTACTACTGCTTCTCGCCTCATGCGGAAGCAACTGCGTCTACCAGGACATCAAGGATATCCCTGAAGATGGCTGGAAAAAAGACGACGCGCTGGCATTCGAGTATGTAATGAACGACACCACAGACTGCTACGAAATTGTGGTGGATGTGAGAAACAAAGGCACATACAAATACCAGAACCTTTGGCTTTTCATCGAAGCGGAAAGCCCGAGCGGCGACATCTACAGCGACACCATCGAGTGCGCGCTGGCAGACAACTACGGACATTGGGTAGGCGACGGAATAGCGTCATACTACGCCAACATCTACCATCTGCCTGTGTCGTTCATGCCAATGGTGAAATTTCCGAAACAAGGCACTTACAAAATAAAAATTTGGCAGGGAATGCGTGAAGACGTGCTTGAAGGCATCTCAGATGTCGGCTTACGCGTGCGTAAAGTTTCTGCAGAATAAAAAAACAAAGAGAGCGATGGCAAAAAACAAACTGGCGAAATTCAGCGACATGGATTCCTATCCACACGTGTTCCAATGCCCTTTCTACAATCTTCAGCAGCAGGGCGGAAGACATGAGATGAGCGGAAAATGGAACACATTCTTCGGCAACAACAATCCTATCGTGCTTGAATTAGGATGCGGACGTGGCGAATACACTGTCGCGCTTGCTAAGATGTACCCCGACAAAAACTTCATCGGAGTCGACATCAAGGGCGCAAGAATGTGGGCTGGTGCAAAAGAGGCTCTCGAACAAAAGATGCCGAACGTTGCGTTTATCCGCACAAACATCGAAGCCATCGCAGGATTCTTCGACAAAGACGAAGTGTCTGAAATCTGGATCACTTTCCCAGATCCACAAATGAAGAAGGTGAACAAACGTCTGACCAGCACAAGATTCATGAGTCTCTACCAGCAGATTCTTAATGACGGCGCGACGGTGCATCTTAAGACAGACAGCAACTTCATGTTCACCTACACGAATGAAATGATAAAGAGCAACCGTTATGAAGTGACTTTCAGCAACAATGATCTTTACCATTCCTCTTTCTCCGACGACAAAATCCTCTCCATCCGCACCTACTACGAGCAGCAGTGGCTCGATCGTGGACTGACTATCAAATATGTGTCGTTCAAAGTGACTCATAGAGATGTGTTTGTGGAGCCGGATGTCGATATTGAATACGACTCCTACAGAAGCTACAACAGAAGCAAACGTAGCGAAAAGAACAGCAGCCAGGATGTCGTGTGAAATTATAAATGCGGAATGACAAATGCTAAATTGACGGTTTGCCAATTTGCATGATCCGTTTAGACAGGCCCCACAAGGGTTATAAACATGGACGACCACAAGGGTCGCCCCTACAAACAAAGAAACAAAGGACTTATATTATATGAATACAAAAGATTATCTACCACTTATTGAATCGACACTTGTCTCCATATTTGAGGGCAAGGAGCCATACAATCTGTATGAGCCGATTCGATACGTGCTTTCAATCGGAGGCAAACGTCTTCGACCAACCTTCGCGTTGATGTCGTGCGACCTCTTTGGAGGCAATGTGAATGACGCTGTCTATCCGGCATGCGCGCTTGAAGTGTATCACAACTTCACCCTTCTTCACGATGACATCATGGACAATGCCGATATGCGTCGTGGCAAACCTACCGTACATAAGAAATGGAATGAGAACACTGCCATCCTTTCCGGAGACGTGATGCTCTCCCAAGCTTACGAAGTGATGTGCAGAGCTGAACACTCTCTGCTTCCATCTCTTCTTTCTGTCTTCAACCAGACTACGATAGAAGTGTGTGAAGGTCAGCAGTATGATATGGACTTTGAATCACGCAACGACGTCACCGCTGATGAATATATAGCTATGATCCGTTTGAAGACGGCGGTGCTTCTTGCCGCAAGCCTGAAAATCGGCGCAATATGCGCAAAAGCATCGGCTAAAGACGCAGACCTTATATATGAGTTCGGAATAAACGTCGGACTGGCTTTCCAATTGAAAGACGACTGGCTCGACGTATATGGCGACGTGAAGAAATTCGGAAAGAAAATCGGCGGCGACATCTGCTGCAATAAAAAGACCTACCTCCTAATCACCGCCCTTGAAAAAGCATCAGGCGACACTAAGAAATCGTTGACGGAATGGATCTCAAAAGAGTCGTTCGACAGAGACGAGAAGGTGAAGGCTGTGACAGCGATCTACAATTCTCTCAACATAGGCAAGATAGCTGAAGAAAAAATGAACAGCTACTACCAGAAAGCTTTGGAATCACTAAGTCAGCTTTCATTAAGCGCAGACAAGAAAGAGGTGCTCAAATCTATTGCTGAATCACTACTTTACAGGGAGGACTAACAGATGCCATACAGAAGATTACCAAATACAAACCAAGCCCGTCTTCGCACATTGAAGTCGGCAGTGGAGCAGGGTCAGAAAATCGGCGACATCCGCAACCTTGCTTTCTCATTAAAGTCTCTTGAAGACGCAAGATCCCTGCTCATCCGTTATGAGCGCGCGTTGGATGAATACAAACAGTGCTCGGATCTTCAGGTGAAGAGCAACAAAAACTACCAGGAGACTCTGAAGATGGCACGTCTGTATGTGTCTCACTTCATCCAAGTGGTCAACATGTGCGTGTTGAGAAAAGAGATCAAAGCAGAGTTCAAACTGCTATACGGTCTGCAGCCAGAAAACACAGTGGTGCCAGACCTTTCTACAGATGAGAAACTTCTTGAGTGGGGTCAGAAAGTGATCAACGGTGAGCATGACCGCCAGATGAAAGGTGGTGCCCCAATCTACAATCCGTCTATCCAGAAAGTGAAAGTGTTCTACGAAAACTTCGCTGAGCTTGAAAACAAACAGAAGGTGCTTCAAGCAAACACAGTGAGAAAGATGGAGGAGGTGAACGCACTCAACAAAGAGGTGGACGCTATCATCCTTCAGATCTGGGATGAGGTGGAAAGCACCTACGCAAATAAAGAAGAAGAAGAAAAACTTGATAAATGTAAAGAATACGGCATAATCTACTATTATCGTCGTGCTGAGAAGAGAAAAATGAGCATGGCTGATACCAACTCATTGGAAAATAGCGTATCTTTGCAGGAAATTTAATGAATTTTGCAAGTGGCAGAAAAATTTGAAATGGTGGCTAAGACCTTCCAAGGGTTGGAGGGCGTTTTGGCAAAAGAACTAATTGATCTTGGAGCCGAGAATGTACAGGAAGTACGCAGAGGCGTAAGTTTCTACGGCGACAAGAAGATGTTGTATATGGCAAACTTCTTTTGTCGTACAGCATTGAGAGTGCTCAAACCTATCTACACTTTCGAGGCAGAGAGTGCGGACGAGGTGTATGAAAAAGTGAAGGCCTTTAATTGGGATGAGTATCTTGACGACAGAAAGACTTTTGCGATCGACGCCACTGTCTTTTCAGATGTATTCCGTCACTCACAGTTTTTGCAGTATAGAGTGAAAGACGCGATTGCTGACAGATTCATGGAACAAATCGGCAAACGTCCAAGCGTGCGTCTTACTAATCCCGACCTGTATATCAACATCCACGTGGCCGACACAACATGTACGATCTCATTGGATTCATCCGGTGAGTCGCTACACAAGCGTGGCTACAGAGTGGCACAGACAGCAGCCCCAATCAACGAGGTGCTGGCCGCAGGTATGCTGTTGATGGCAGAGTGGAACGGACAGAGTGATTTTATCGACCCAATGTGTGGTTCGGGAACAATCCTCGTCGAGGCAGCTATGATAGCCAAAGGCATCGCCCCTGGTCTTTACCGCAAAAACTTCGCTTTCCAGACATGGAAAGACTACGACCCTGAAATGTTCGATGAGATATTCCAGGACGACAGCCGTGAAAAAGAGTTCGACTACACTATCTATGGCTCGGACATCTTACGCAGCAGCATCGAAATAGCCGAGAAGAACGTGACTAACGCCGGTCTGGCAAGCTACGTGAAGCTTACATGCATTCCTTTCCAGGAGCTCAATATTCCTGAGACAGACGCGATGATCATGTTCAACCCACCATACGGAGAGCGTATCGGTGCGGGCGACGACCTCCCTACTCTTTATGCCGAGATCGGAAAGAAGCTTAAGGAAGACTGTGTAGGCAAGAACGCATGGATCATCACTGTCCCAAACGAAGTCACAGCACAGATTCGTCTTTCTCCGTCTTTCAAAGTGGAGCTTAAGAATGGCAATATCGATTGCGAATTCCGCAAATATGAGATGTTCTCCGGACGCAGGGAAGACTACGTGCGTGAGGGCAAAGAGCGTCGTTCACGTGAAAGAGAGGAAAAGAGAGAGGAGAGAAGAGACGACCGCCGCGAGGAAAACGAATTTTTCAATCCAATGCGCAGAAAATACGTGGACGAAGATGGAAAGGATTTGAAGGAGACAGACCGTCACGCATATTTGCGACGTCGCCACGAGGAGCAGGCAGAGCGTGAAGAGAGAGCAAAACGTTGGGCTGAGAAGAAAGAGTTCGACAAGAAACTAGATGAGCGCAAGAGACGTTTCGAAAGAAACAATGAAGAAGACGGTGAGGAAAGAAGAAGAGGCGGTTTCCGCAGAGAGAGAGATGACGACAACTTCGAAGGAAAACGTGATTTCAGAAGAGGCGGACGTGACGACAGAAGAGGAGAGAGACGTGACGACAGGAGAGGCGGTTTCCGCAGAGACAGAGATGACGACAATTTCGAAGGAAAACGTGATTTCCGCAAGGGAGGCCGTGACGACAGAAGAGGAGAAAGACGTGATTTCCGCAAGGGAAGCCGTGACGAAGACAGAGGTCCACGTATGCACAAATCCAAAGAAGAGCGTTTCAAAGGAACAAAAGGAAATTTCCGCAACGACCGTCGCAACAATGACGATCTAGATGATTAATATTGACGAAGAGGAAACCTTTTTGTCATTTTATTCCAATGTAAATTATCCCTTACATGGTTCTTCTTATCTAGAGGTCTCCAATATATCTTTTAATATTAAGACAATTAACTAATATAAGAGGGTGTATCAAAATTGATATGCCCTCTTTGTTCAACAACATAATTAATAATTAAACTTTATGTATGACTCTATTTGATCTAAATTGCTTTATCAATACAATTCACTTGACGAAGTAAGAAACGGTAACAAAGAAGAGAATTGGATATGGTATATATTTCCATATATGAGAGGTCTCGGACGTAGCTATAATCCGCTCGCCCCTTGGCTCGCGGAAGAGAGTGAGTTAAGGCCAATATCTATCAAACATGGGCCCCTAACAATCATCTCCTCAACATCTAAGTCTATTGAAAATTTGTCCGTTTTTTTAAGTATTCCCTAAAAGCAAATAGTGGGATGTTTTCCAACCATGTTTGGTTCTCATAATTTTTCATGCTTAAACGGATTCCCTTCAGAGTAGGATTGTTTTCAATAAATAATTTCATCGATTTTGCTCTAACATTCTCCTCTGCCTTTACTTCCAACGGATAAACATTATCGTAAAGTTGAATGACAAAATCCAACTCTATACGTGATCGTTCCACTGTATGATAGTATACAGGGATTCCTATTGTTGTTAATTGTGATTCTACAAACACTTCTGTAAATGCCCCTTTATATTCTTTGAATATGTTGTCGCCTATCATAATCTGACTGGCAGGTACATCTGCCATCGCTCCCATCAATCCAACGTCAAGGATAAATAGTTTGAATGCTTCACGATCCTCGTAGAATTTTAATGGCATTCTGACTTCATTGACACGACAGACTTTATATATAATACCAGCATCAGTCAGCCACTGAATTGCGACTTCAAATTCCGATGCTCTCCCACCCGGCTTTAAAGCATTAAATATGAATTTCTTGTTTTCTTTTGTTAATTGCGACACTATATTCTGCCAAACCATTCGAATTCGTGGAACGACACGAGCAGGTGCATGCTTACTGAAGTCTCTGTCGTAATCATTTAATATTTCTTTTTGTTTGGAACGTACAACATTCAGTCCTTTCCCCTCGACATATGCTTTTACCGCAGCTGGCATTCCTCCTACATAGTAATATTGGCGTAACTGGTCTATATATTCGTCACTGAGAGCGTTTAGTATGTCCCAATTACTTTCTGCAATTAACTCTTGCATCTTCTCTTTATTGTTTGCAAGGAGAAACTCTCCAAATGTCATGGGATAGAGATACATTTCATCTACTTTGCCCACAGGATATGATATGCCTTCATGCAATGCAATTCCTAAAAGGCTTCCTGATGCGACGATATGGTATTCTGGAGCATCCTCAGCAAATACTTTAAGTCTTGTCAGTGCAACAGGACATTCTTGTATTTCATCAAGGATTATAAGTGTCTCTTTGGGAACAATATCCACTCCTGTTAGAGCTGACAAACCTCTCAATAGTTTTTCAGCTGTTTTTTCAGACTCTATAAGTTTAATGGCTGCATCGTTTCGGTCAAAACTGATAAAGGCTATCCTTTTGTATTTACGACTGCCTAATTCATTCAATAGCCATGTCTTCCCCACTTGTCTAGCTCCAAATAGGACAAGTGGTCTTCTATCGTTTGAGTCACTCCATTTTTCAAGATCAGAATATAAATATCTTTCCATTATCTAATAATCAATTATTTAACATCAATATTTACATTTTTTCAACGTTAAAATGATAGCAAATTTACATTTTTTCAACGTTAAAATGATAGCAAATTTACATTTTTTCAACGTTAAGGCGGACAACATGCGACAACATTTATAAATTAGATTTGGACATACGACATTATTTGTGCAATTTTGTCGTGTATTTTGCGACATTTGAATTATTAACTTTATTGCTTGTCTTACTGACCGGCAAGGGTGTAGGAAGCAAGGACATTCATTCTTTTGCAATCCTAATCAACCCACTATACTTTAATATATATACTATGGCAATTATAAAATCAGTCAGAGGCTACACACCTAAGATTGGAGAAAATGTATTTTTGGCCGACAACGCCGCAGTGATCGGTAACGTGGAGATCGGAGACAACAGCAGTATCTGGTTTGGCGCTGTGCTTCGTGGTGACGTCAACTCCATAAAGATCGGAAAGAATGTCAATATCCAAGATGGTGCTGTGCTTCACACTCTTTACGACAAATCACCCAAGCCTTCCACAATCGAGATCGGCGACAACGTGTCGGTGGGCCACAACGCCACTATCCACGGTGCTAAAATTGAAAACAATGTGTTGATTGGAATGGGCTCCATCGTGTTGGACAATGTGGTGGTGGGAGAAGGTTCGATCATCGCCGCAGGAGCTGTGGTGACGACAGGCACAATCGTTGAGCCTGGCAGCCTGATGGCAGGTGTGCCGGCTAAAAAAATCAAAGAAGTGTCGCCCGAACAATCGAAGGATATGATCCAAAGAATCTCCGACAACTATCACCTCTACGCAAGTTGGTACGAGGAATAAATGCTAAATGCTAAATGCTAAATGCTAAATGCTAAATGCTAAATGCTAAATGCTAAATGCTAAATGCTAAATGCTAAATGCTAAATAAAGAAATAAATCCAAAGTCAGTTTTGATTTTGGATTTTTTTGCATTATCCCATTTTTGATTGATTTTTCGTCTTTCCCCCTCAAAAATAGTCGTAGACTTTCTCTGAAAAAATCTATCCTCTATGGTTTTATATATGTGCTCGCCTACGGCTCGCACTTGGGAAGGGGTTAGGGCCAATATCAATCAAACATGGGCCCTTAACAATCCTCTTTTTTAGCTCCATCCTTTTCGTCTGAAAGACGCTACCGAGTAAAGCGAGAGCAACCCGTGACAAAGTCTCGGGATGATATGAATTCGTCTTCTGCTTTTGCCAGTTTTGATTTTTTTCTTCTCCCCTTTTTCCCTACTTTTGCACCAAATTTCAGAACAATGCAGAGAGACAAACTTTTGACCAAGTATTATAATAAGCATAAGGAGGATTTACGTCTGACTCGCCGACATGGAATGGTGGAATTCCGTGTGTCGATGCACTATATCAAACAATTTCTTCCTGAAAATTGCAATGGATTAAAAATTCTTGATCTCGGTGCCGCGACGGGAAGATACTCCTTCGCTCTTGCTGAACTCGGCTGCGATGTGACCGCTGTGGAATTGGTGAAACACAACCTCGATATCCTGAAATCAAAAGGTGACGCTGTGAAGGCTTTCCAGGGTAACGCTAAAGATCTGTCGTTTCTGCCAGACAACAGTTTTGACATCACTATCAATTTCGGCCCTCTTTATCATCTGATTGGCGACGAGGAAAAACTCATCGCTATGAATGAGGCTAAACGTGTCACTAAGGATGGTGGACTTATCTTCAACGCATACGTGATGAACGACTACTGCATCCTGACCTATTGTTTTGAAGAAGACAGAATCTGTAATCTGATGGAAAAAGGGTTCATCGACGACTCTTTCCACGTCCGCTCGGATAACGAGGAACTCTACGACTATATGCGTGTGGATGATATCGACAGACTAAACAAAATTGCCGGACTTGAAAGAGTGAAGATTTTCTCACCTGACGGTCCATCCGACTATATGCGCCCCGTCATCAACAAAATGAGCGAGGAGTCTTTTGAAAAATTCGTGGATTTTCAGATGAAGAATGCCGAACGTCCCGACCTCATCGGTGCTGGTAGCCATACCGTCGACATCGTACGTGTTCACAAATAAGATTTTGACTATGAATCGCTTCGCCTATATATTATTTTCCGTAGTCCTCTTCCTAAGCATCTCTTCTTGCCGTGAAGAGGAGGAAAATCCCATTCCAAATCGTAACGTGAATGTCAATACCACCTACTCTGAGTTCATGCAACTGCGTAATGCCGGCACCCACGTCGAATATAAATATGGCAACTATTATGCTGCCGGCACTTTGCTTGGATATGGTGGAGTCCTTCTTTTCAGAGACTACGACAACAAATTGCATGCTGCGGATCTTGCATGTCCTGTGGAAGCTGACGATAATGTGACGGTGAATGTGAAGATGCCATACGCCGTATGCCCAAAATGCAACACCAAATATGATCTGACCTTCGGATTCTGCTCCCCAGTGAGCGGACCTGGAAAATTTCCTCTGAAGATATATCAAAGTGTTTTTGAGGCAGGCGACTATATCCAGGTCAGGAACTAAATCAGATTATTTTCAGCATTTGCGACGGTGCATCTATCATCTTCGTCGCTCCAAACTGGCTTAAAAATTCCGCAGTCTTGAATCCCCACGTCACAGACAAACAATCTATTCCTGCATTGCGAGCTGTCAGGATGTCGACGTCGGAATCACCGACATACAAACATTTTTCAGGCTCCGCACCCAATTGATTAATCGCCTCATACACCATTGCCGGTGACGGTTTTCGTGGAATGCCACTCTTTTCACTCTCCCCAAGAGCGACGCCGATAAACTCTGCAAAGTGTTCCGCATTTAGTTTCTTCACCTCAACATCCGGTTTATTGGAAACAATCGCCATCTTGACCCCCATCTTTTTCAGCGAGCTCAACAGTTCAAGGATTCCATCGTATGGTCTGGAATGATCCTTGCAATGTGATGTGTAGTGTTGAAGGAAACAAGAAATTGTACGTTCAATCGTATCTTCCGTCGTCTTCTCAGGCAAAGCCATTTCTATCAACGTCCGCACGCCATTCCCCAAAAACTGACGCACTTCATCAATAGTTCGTGTTGGGAAACCCATCTGCGAAAGAGCATGGTTGGTGCTGATTGTCAGATCATCCAACGTGTTCATCAGCGTACCGTCGAGATCAAAAATTATAGTTGTATATTTTGACATGGTCTTTATCAAAAATCAAAAAGATTCTTCGGTTTAAAACATCTTTCCAGAAATCTGTCGACGGAATTATTCACGTCTCCTGCGCCAACCACTCCTGCCTCTCCCCTCTTCTTCACCACCATACGGTTGAGAGCAAACAACGGATCATGAGCATCTGTCGCCTCATCATAAATAGCCACACAGTCGACATCATTTTCCAAGGCATAGTTCACTGCAAAACGTGATCCTCCATCTTCTCTGCTCGCCGCCAGCACCACACCGTCCGACAGCATCGCCTGCAAATGGTCGCGGCGGACATAGCGTGGAGTAAGCTCCGTCTTTCCAGCCACCGTGTAGTATTCGCTCAACAGTAATCCCCCACTCCGCACTATATCTTCAGCCAGAGCAATTTTTGAGTCTGGAATCACCCTCCACACTGGCGACGGCAGGATGGCGATCGTCTTTCCTCCCTTCTCCACACATCTGCTGTGTGCTATCGAGTCACATCCGTTTGCCAAGCCAGACACTATCGTCATCCGCTTCTCCACAAGTGCATCAACAAGCTTCTCCTCACGCACCTGTATTTCATGCGTGGCATTACGAGTGCCTATCACAGCTATTTTCTTGGTATTTAAAAGTGAGACGTCTCCACGGTAGAAAAAACAAAGCGGATAATCCCCAGCAGACACATGAGCCCGGATCTTGGGAAATGTGGAGTCGTAGAATGTGATTATTCCGTCGAACCCAGACTTGTTGGATTCCAAAATACTCGAAATCTCATCACGTCGATCCGACAACTCGTCCGGCAGGACACTGCCCTTCTTGCAATTGGCATACACCCACGCCCTACCCTTGCCTTTTGACGAAAGATACGCGAGGATGTTCAACGCATCAACTGAAATTGAGCTCATTATTCCATCATATACTCCTTACGACTTGCGTCGAGACGAAGGAAGATGAACAACAATATTGTGAAACTCCACAAAGATGAACCTCCGTAACTGAAGAAAGGCAACGGGATTCCGATCACCGGAGTCAGACCGATAACCATTCCTATATTGATGGCGACGTGGAAGAAAATGATCGACGCCACACAATATCCATAAATCCTACTGAACAATGAACGCTGTCGTTCCGCCAAAGAAATCAACCTCAGCATCAAAGCAAGGAACCCCACAACCACTGCAGTCGTACCTATGAAACCATGTTCCTCTCCGACGGTACAGAAAATAAAGTCGGTGTCTTGCTCAGGCACATACTTAAGCTTGGTCTGCGTACCCTGCAAGAAACCCTTACCTGTCAAGCGTCCACTACCGATGGCAATCATAGACTGGTTGACATTATATCCCGACTTCTTCAAGTCGTTCTCCATTCCCAACGTCACCTTGATACGTGTCTGCTGATGTGGCTGAAGAATCTTGTTGAACGCATAGTCGGAAACGTGACCGAATCCGATTGATCCCGCCACAAAAATTGAAATCAAAAAATAACCCCATTTTCGCTGGCGTATAGCCTGGCTCAACAAATAAAGTATCAACGATCCGACAACAATATAAGCCAAGTAGGAAAACTTAATTTTTACATCAAGATAATTATAGACGATGATACCGACAGCAAACAACGACACTCCCAAAATGGATATTGTCTTTACAAGCGTTTTGTCTTTATAATAAAAATAGACCATAGACAATGCTATCACCACCGCCATTATCATGATCGCAAACATTCCAAGGTTTTCTCCTGGAATCGAATCCACAATAGGTGTCGCGCCAAAACGGATAGAGACAACAAAGAACACCGCCGCACACACTCCCAACAACAGCACAATTCCCGTCATTCCCTGACGATACAGCACAAGGAATAACGCCAGATATGCCAATGCCGAACCTGTCTCATTCTGTGCAACAATAATCAACATCGGCACAAAGATGATGAGACACATCACAACCATTTGTCGGATATTCTTCATCGTGAAGCCATAACTGCTCATATACTTTGCCAGACACAGACACGTCGCCGTCTTTGCAAACTCCGCCGGCTGAAGACTGATAGGTCCCATCACCAGCCACGAGTGTGAGCCACGTGTATCCGGAGCTACTAAAAGTGTGACTATCAGCAATATGATGAAAAATCCATATATCACATAGGCAAGCGTGGTATAGATTTTCACGTCGAGCATAAGAAGCACGGCGGCAATCACCACAGAACATCCAATCCACACAAGCTGCTTTCCAAACCTCTGTGAGAAATCCCAAAAATTACTATCATCAAAATTGTAGGATGCACCATAGATGCTCACCCATCCAAAGATGACAAGAGCAATATACAGACCTATCGTCCAGATATCTATATTATTGAGAATATTTTCGTTTCTTCTATCCATCTTACTACTCCTTAATTAGGTTGGCCTCAAGCAGACGTTGCTCAATATGCTTGCGTCGCTTAGGAATTTCTCCCTTCAGATACTTTTCGATCATGAGTGTGGCAATAGGTGCGGCCCATGTGGCACCGAATCCACTGTTCTCAACAACAACACTGATCGCTATCTTCGGATCATCCTTTGGCGCGAACGCCATAAAGATAGAGTGATCCTTTCCATGCGGGTTCTCAGCCGTTCCCGTCTTTCCACACACCGCTATACTGTCGATACGTGAATAGTATCCTGTTCCGGAAATCATCACCAGTTCCATTCCCTCCACCACAACATCATAATATTTCGGATCAATCGTACTGTTGTGACGCGTGATGAACGACGAGTCAATTTCTCCACCCTTGATCTTCTTCACAAGATGAGGAGTGTAGAAATATCCACGGTTGGCGATTGTGGCTCCCAAATTCGCAATCTGCAACGGAGTCGCCAACACCTCACCCTGACCGATAGAAAGTGAGATAATTGTCAATCCCTTCCAACGATTCTCGCCATATATCTTATTATATACACTTGAATTCGGAATATATCCACGCTTCTCATTCGGTACGTCAGCTCCAAGTTTATAGCCAAAACCAAGTGAGACAATATGATTCTTCCACACATCTATCGCTTCCGAAACGTTCTTGTATTTCCTGTTGTCTATCATCGAACGGAATCCACAACAATAATAAGCATTACATGAATGCTGTATACTATGTTTCAAATTGAGCGGCGACTCATGTCCGTGGCATCCCACCGACAGAGCTCCGGCATGAAATCCATGCTGACAACCATAAGCGGTGTTTGGAGTGATGATGCCCTCCTGTTGAAGCACAAGAGCCTGAGCAGTCTTGAATGTTGAGCCGGGAGGATACTGAGCCATCATCGGACGGTCGAACAATGGTTTCAACGGATCTTTTGAAAGAGCGGCAAAGTTGGCACTTCTCTTTCTACCCACAAGCATTGACGGATCATAAGTCGGACTCGACACCAATGCCAAAATCTCTCCCGTCGACGGTTCGATCGCCGCAATTGAACCGATTTTTCCATTCATCAGTTCCTCTCCATACTTCTGCAGCTCAATGTCGAGCGACAACTCAATGTCTTTTCCTGGCACCGGTTTTTTGTCATATTTTCCGTCTTCATATTTTCCCTTCACACGGCCACGAGAGTCACGAAGAAGAATCTCCTCTCCTTTCTCTCCACGAAGCACTTTCTCGTATGTAAGCTCTATACCATTCTGTCCGGCATAGTCGCCCTGCTGATAAAAATCATCAGCCTCAATCTGTTTTTTTGAAACCTCACCGATGGAGCCGAGAGCCAAAGCCGCATTGTGGTAATTATACTCACGAAGTGTACGCTTCTGAACATATATTCCGTTAAACTTATAAAGTTTTTCACTGACAGGCCCATACTCCTCGTCGCTCAACTGAGACATAAAAAGCTGAGGCACATACGGCGAATAGCCACTTTTTCGCTTAATAATGCCCATTCGCTTAATAAAATCGGCCTTTGTGATGCCAAGAGTGTTTGCAAAAGCAAGAGTGTCGAATCCCCTTGCCTCTCGAGGCACGATCATAATATCGTATGCAGACTTGTTGAAAACGATTAGTCTTCCATTTCGGTCGGTGAGCAGACCACGTGACGGATAAATCACTTTTCTAAGGTAGGCATTATTTTGCGACTGCTCCAAATAACTCTTGTCTACAATCTGAATAGAAAAAAGTCTGATGATATAAATCAAACAGACTGCCACCATAATCAGAGAAATGGTATATCTTCTATTGTCATTACTGTCATTAATCATCTATCCTTCGTTTACTGCGATAGTATTCAATAATAAATATAAGTAGTAAAGTGAAGAGTGTCGAACAAACACCCTTGAACAACACCAAATGCAACTTGTCAAATGTGAACGCGCTCAATGCGAAAAGCGCAATATGGTGAGCCAACACAAGTATGGATGCATATTGGATGAAAGTGTTTGTGCCATACGACCTGAATCCTGGCACAATCATCTTATTGTCTTCACGTGGAGAAAAAATCTTATCCATATGAGGCTTTAAGAATCCCATTAACAATGTCGCTCCTGCATTCACTCCGATAGTGCCGCTGAAGAAGTCGATTGACAATCCAAGCAAGAATGCAAGAATCTGAACCATCGTACGGTTGCATCCTGTAGGGAGGTGAAGGATAAAAAGAACGTAGAGGTAAGGGTTGACATCTCCAAGAAAATTGATGTGGTTCAACACCAATCCCTGAAGCAAAACATACACCACAAAACTGAATATATATGAAAGTATGTCTACACCCATTATTTGTTATCCTCCTTTATTATTTTACTGTTCAACTCCTGAAGCTCGGCAGAATAACCGAAATCAATCACGTCGACAAACAACAGTGACGAATAATCCTGACTCAGCCTGACGGTTATTTCATAAAAATCGTCATTGCCTTTTTCAAAAGACTCTACCCTACCGATATTGATTCCAGCAGGGAAGATTGTGGAATAGCCACTTGTCACGACGGTGTCTCCCTCAGCCACATTGATATAGTTTGGCACCTGCTCCATAGAAGCCTTGCGGATATCTCCACCATTCCACGAGATGATGCCTGTTCCATTCTTACCCTTGATGATTGACGAAGTCTTGGAATCGATATTGATGATTGGGAGCACAAGGCTGAAATGCTCAGTCACTCCACTCACGATTCCCACCACACCGTTTGACGAGATGACTCCCATATCCTGATGAATACCGTCAGCCTCTCCTTTGTCGATAGTGATTATATTCTTGAAATTGTCGCGTCTCACATTCACAACACGAGCAGTATGAAATGTAAATTTCTTCTCATCCGCAAATGCTCTGCGCTTCAAATAGTTGGTGTCATTTTCAATTTGCAGAAGACGCGATTCAAGACGACGAATCTCGCCCTGCAACCGGCTGTTGTGCTCAGCCAACATCTGGTTCTGCTCTGTCAACGAGAAATATTGGTTGACATCCGTGCGAACAGAATTCATGCCTCCAATGACGCTACCACATGTAGTGTTTACTTGGAAACCTTGATAAACATTGAATCTTGCCACTAGAATTAGACAAACTAATTCCAGCAACAAGAACAATATTAGATTACTAAACTTTCGTATGAATTGTAAAAGTGTATTCACAACATTCGATAATTATCGCATCAAGAAAGAGAATTTGTCACAATTCTTAAGTGCGATTCCAGTACCACGTGCCACTGCGTGCAATGGGTCATCAGCGATGTGGAAAGGAATTCCTATCTTATTAGTAAGACGCTTGTCCAAACCACGAAGCAATGCGCCACCACCTGCCAACCAGATTCCACGCTGCACGATATCAGCATAAAGCTCTGGCGGTGTCTGCTCCAACGCATTTAGCACAGCAGCCTCAATCTTAGAGATTGACTTCTCGATACAGTGCGCGATCTCCTGATAAGACACTGGCACTGCCAATGGAAGGGCTGACAGACGGTTTGGTCCGTTGACGATGAAGTCTGCAGGAGCATCCTCCAAGTTAGTAAGTGCGGAACCGACCTTCACTTTGATCTCCTCAGCTGTACGCTCACCCACCTTGATATTGTGCTGGCTGCTCATGTACTCCTGCACATCAGCCGTCAAATCATCACCGGCGATACGGATAGACTTGTTAGAGACGATACCACCCAAAGAGATGACAGCGATCTCAGTAGTACCACCACCTATGTCGACAATCATGTTACCCTCTGGAGCCTCAACGTCGATACCGATACCGATAGCTGCGGCCATTGGCTCATAAATCATATATACTTCACGTCCACCTGCGTGCTCAGATGAGTCGCGCACGGCACGGATTTCCACTTCAGTACTACCCGACGGAATACATACCACCATACGCAATTGAGGTGTGAACCATGAGCGCTCCGAGCTTGCCATCTTGATCATGGCGCGCATCATCTGCTCAGCGGCGTAGAAGTCCGCAATCACACCGTCTCTCAACGGACGTACGATACGTATGTTCTCTGGGTTACGACCCTGCATCGCCTTTGCTTCGTGACCAACCGCAACAAGTTTCTCACTCTTACGGTCCAAAGCAACGATACTTGGCTCGTCCACGACAATTTTATCGTTGTTTATAATAATGGTGTTGGCTGTACCAAGGTCCATCGCCAACTCCTGTGTCAAAGAGAAAAACGCCATCTTTATTTTGCGAAATAAGCGTGAATATGAGTATCGTAGTTAGAAGAAACCTTGAATGCCTCAGTAGCGAACCAGCGTCTCTCCTCCAATGATGTCTCTGCACCGTTCTTCTTCATGATATCAAGAAGTGGGGCATACTGTGCCTTTGAAGCCACGATAACAACATCCTTGAAGTTTTTTGCTGCTGCTCTGATAAGGCTGATACCACCTATATCTATCTTCTCAATAATCTCTGCCTCACTCTTGCCCTCAGCCACTGTCTGCTCAAATGGGTATAGGTCTACAATCACAAGGTCGATTTCTGGAATTTCGTACTTAGCCATCTGTTCCTCGTCTTCCTTCAATCCACGGCGACCAAGAATACCACCGAAAATCTTAGGGTGAAGAGTCTTGACACGACCACCCAAAATTGAAGGGTAAGATGTCAAATTTTCAACAGCCTTGCAAGGTATTCCCTGCTGCTCAATAAATGCTTGTGTACCACCAGTTGACAATATCTCGACTCCGTTTTCATTCAATGTCTTCAATATCTCAGACAAACCATCTTTATGGAAAACGGAAATAAGAGCTCTCTTTATTTTCTTATTTGCTGACATAATTTTGAAATTTCGTTAGTATGCCAACAAAAATACTATTTTTTATTCACTAAACGAAAAAAAATCTGTATAAAAATTAACTAATTTTAACGATGTTGCATCGTTTTTTTTCATACGTTCCAACGACGGTGTTTTCGGACGGGAAAACGTGGCGTCATCGATATATTTTCCACCTATATTTCTACCTATATGGAATCGCTGATGCGATAACCAAACACCACCTTTAGGTGTTTCATGTCATAAAAAAAAGCGACATTACTGCCGCTTTTATACAAACTAATAGAAATTCCTATAAAACTATTTATTTAACACTGGACGAATCACAACACCATCATAACGAGTGTGGTTCTGGTGAATCACATGACTACCATCAGAGAATACAACAAAACTCTTTGCACAATCACTATCAACAGGACTGAAACTCCTTGTCCAATAATATCCTTCTCCTAAAGACACACTTCCTGTGCCACTCTTCTTTACTCCCACAGCTGGTAAAAAAATAGAGTTGCCATTAGGTCCTGTCACTTTGGCTCCTGGCACACCATCTATTGTCGTGTATTCCCATTTACACTTGTCATAAAGTTCACATGCTTCTGTACCTGTAGGCATTCTCCAACACTCTCCCTTGTTTACTGTCGCCGCATCATGTTCAGCTGTAATCATATAATCATTGTTCAACACCCCAGCCCGAACCATATCAGGATTTGAATATCCCGCATAGTCGTATTTCTCATCTACTGGTGTTGTCTCTGCCCATGAAAAATGAGTTCCCATATCTGTTGGTTTTGCGGCTCCAACATTCATAGATGCCCATTTTACAGAAAGGCCTAAGTCTACTGCATCTGTATCACTGGCACAAACAGATGTCAAGCCACCGTCACAATTTGCTAGCTTCTGTTTCAATGACGCTATTTCAGCATTGTTTTTGATTAAAATATCTTGCAAATAATCAACAGAATCTTTCAATGCCTGTCTCTCCTGAAACATTCCATCTATCGATTGTAAAAGATAATCAGGATCGTTAAGCTTTTTCTCACATTCCTTATCAGAAGCTGGCGCTGCCAACCTTGATGTTCCGAGACTAAAGTCAATAGAATCCACATTTGCGGCATCATAGCCAAATGCTGTTCCATCATTCTGATGAACATAGATGTTTTGAGCAAAAAGTGTTGAACTCAATAGAGTTGCACCAATGAATATAAATAATTTTTTCATATTTATTTTAGTTTATGTTCTGTGTATACACATTAATTATTGTTTGATAAATTTTACTTGTGATGAAGCTACTTTCAACACATAAATGCCTGAAGCCAAATCAGCAACATCTATCTCTGTACCTTTATGTCTTTTCACAACCACTCCACTCACATTTACTATCTCCACTTCAGAATTCTCATCAACATCTGTAAGATAAATCATACGTCGTACCGGGTTTGGATAGACAGCTATTGGCTGCATTGGCGACATTTTTTGATCTACCGCATTAGAATGTGAAAAACGAATGTTTTTGTAGTCTGTTGATGTTCCCTTGTCCGATACAATATTGAACGTCGGATTTAAAGAATCAGACAAAACTGGTTTGATACACAATTCCAGTGTCTCTGTTAACGGAAAAATATCAGATTCCCCGTCCACTTTCATCCCTATTACATTCAAAGCATTAGCCGTGGAGGCAGAAAGTGTCAATAACGACAAAAAACTTAAAGTAAAATTTCTCATAACACCACATTAATCTTTATTTTTCTTTTGTTGGGTACAAAGATAGGTATTAATTAAACTCTACTTATAAATTTAAACTTGTTTAACACCGATTTAACTTTCATTAATTTTTCTCTGATACATACAGCTTTATTGTATATTTTTCTTTATTGAACATATCCTCTTAAAATCATAATCCTAAATAATCATATCTATTAATTTAGATACATAGCTTTAAATAATAAACAACTCTCATTTTTTTCGTATCAACCCAACAAAAAGAGTGAAGAACCGAAATTCTTCACTCTTAACTCTTAATTCTTAATTTCATCTGAAGAGACGTACGACCGTACGTCTCTACAAGATTATTCCATAATCATCATCGCGTCGCCATAAGCTCCAAACTTATAGCCTTCCTTGATTGCGACGTCGTATGCCTTCATCACATGGTCGTATCCACCGAACGCTGTCACCATCATCAGCATTGTCGAGTATGGCAGGTGGAAGTTTGTGATACATCTGTTTGCCACACTGAAATTATATGGAGGGAAGATGAACTTGTTGGTCCAGCCTTCAAATGGCTTGATCATTCCGTCTGTGCTGACCGATGTCTCGATAGCCTTCAACACTGTTGTGCCTACCGCACATACATTTCTATGCTTCTTTGTTGCGGCATTGATGATGTTGGCATTCTCCTCGTTCACCTCAATCTGCTCAGAATCTGTCTTATGCTTTGTCAGATCCTCCACATCTATATCACGGAAATTGCCAAGACCTGCATGAAGTGTGATTTTTGCAAACTCACATCCCTTGATCTCCAGTCTCTTCATCAGCTCTCGTGAGAAGTGCATTCCCGCCGCAGGTGCCATCACCGCACCCTCTTTCTCAGCATAGATTGTCTGGTAGCGCTCTGCATCCTCTGGCTCAACCGGACGTGTGATATAGTCTGGCAACGGTGTGCGGCCAAGCTTCATCAAAAGATCCTTAAACTCCTCCTGTGTGCCGTCGAACAAGTATCTCAACGTACGGCCTCTTGAAGTGGTGTTGTCGATAACCTCCGCCACAAGTGAATCATCCTCACCAAAATATAGCTTGTTGCCAATACGGATCTTACGGGCTGGCTCCACAAGCACATCCCAAAATCTCAACTCACTGTTGAGTTCTCTCAACAATGTGACCTCGATATTGGCATTCGTTTTCTCCTTATTTCCCTCCAAAATTGCAGGGAACACTTTTGTATCATTAAGAATAAAAACATCCTCTTCGTCGAAATACTCAAGAATATCCTTGAATATCTTGTGCTCAATCTCTCCCGTCTTCTTATGCAATACCAACAACTTGCACTCGTCACGGTGTTCTGACGGATACTGCGCAATGCTCTCTTCAGGAAGATTGAATTTAAACTTTGAAAGCTTCATATTTTTTCTTTTTAATGAATTTCTAAAATAATTCGGACTCACATGTCTTTCTTCTTGACACGCACGTCTTCTGTGACACGCACGTCTTTTTTGTGACACGCACGTCTTCTTTTGTGACACGCACGTCTTCTTTTGTGACACGCACGTCTTCTTTTGTGACACGCACGTCTTCTTTTGTGACACGCATGTCTTTCTTCTTGACACGCACGTCCGTGCGTCTCTACGAGTCCCTACAACGATGCCCCTTCTGGCATTTTTATTGTCGGATCGTTGTCGAGCATAGATTGGAATTGCTCAATTGTGATGCAGTCTTCCAATTTTGTCTCTCCGATTCTTGTGCGGATTAGCGACGTGAGATGCGCCCCACTTTTCAAGGCTTCACCAATGTCTCTTGCCAAACCACGTATGTATGTGCCCTTGCTGCACACCACTCTTATCTTGATCGCAGTCTGGGAATACTCCATCAACTCTATCTCATCAATCACCAATGTCTTCGGTTTGATCTCCACCTCCTGTCCTTTACGGGCATACTCGTAGGCTCTCTTACCGTTGATCTTCACAGCTGAGAATGCTGGCGGCACCTGCTGGATCTCACCCAAAAACTGCTTCAATGTCTCCTCCACAAGCTCACGTGTGATATGCTCTGTTGGATAAGTGGCGTCGACTTCCGTCTCCAAATCAAAAGATGGTGTTGTGGCGCCCAAAGCAAGCTCTGCCACATACTCTTTAGTCTGGTACTGGAAATTGTCGATCTCCTTCGTCTTCTTGCCCGTACACACAATAAGCACTCCCGTCGCCAGCGGATCAAGCGTGCCGGCATGACCAATCTTGATCTTCTTCACACCACACGCATACCTTATCATAGTACGCACTTTGCTGACCAGATTGAACGACGACCAATGAAGCGGTTTGTTGAAACGGAACACCTGTCCGTCCGCAAGATCCAGAACCAATTTCTGCTCCATCAATCAACCATCTGAAGAGAGACACCCAAATATGGAAGGATAAGAATGATAGCTCCCACCACTATTCTATACCATCCAAACGCCTTGAATCCATACTTCGTCAAGAACGATATGAATCCTTTGATCGCAGCAAGCGCCACAAGGAATGCGACAACATTACCTACAATCAACACTCCAAGATGGCTTGTGAGCATCTCTGTTCCACCACTTAAAAACAATTTCAACATTTTGTATGCTGTTGCCGCAAACATCGTCGGCACAGCAAGAAAGAATGAGAACTCCGCCGCACGCTGACGTGTAAGTCCCTGCTGCATACCTCCTACGATAGTTGCCATCGAACGGCTCACTCCTGGTATCATTGCTATACACTGGAAGAAACCTATCTTCAATGCACGTGGCTCATCCACCTTGACATCCTCACTGCCATGATTGAATATCCTGTCGCAGAACAACATGAATATTCCGCCGACTAACAACATCACTGCCACTACACGTACATCACCCAAAAACTCGTCAATCTTGTCGCTGAAAACCAATCCTAACACTGCCGCTGGCAAAAACGCAATGATCAGCTTCCAATAAAAATCAAACTTATGGATAAGTTTCTTCCACGCAGGAGCAGAGTCGCCACCTTCCATTGGCTCGTTGTTGAGCACAAAGAAACGCTTCCAATATAAGACAACCACAGAAAGAATTGCGCCAAACTGAATTATGACAGTGAATGCCTTTATAAACTCGCTTTCCGGATTAGCCTCGCTTAAATCCATACCCAGCAAGTTTTCTGTGATGATCATGTGTCCTGTCGACGAAACTGGAAGAAACTCCGTAAGTCCCTCCACAATAGCTATGATGATAGCCTGAATAGTAGTCATTTTTCTTTTTGTATTATTTGTTTATAAGATTCTATTGCTTATTCTGATACAGATACTGCGTCGTCCTCATCACGAAGAACCAGGCCAGAGGTAGAACTTTCGTCCTCGTCACGAACCCAAAGAATAGCAAAAATCTCAAACACAAAACCAAACAACGCAATCATTGGACCCACAGTCACTCTTTGTGCACTAAAGATCTCAGGGTTGAATTCCGTACCCTCGGCTCCTCCACCGATCATTAGAATAAATCCCAAAAGAATAATCACGAATCCTACAGCCAAAAGCAAAAGATTCTTTTTAGGAAGTGCATATCCTTTATCCGCTTTCATCTTTATATATTTAAATGTAATACAACTCTTTTTCTTCTCTACTCAAAAACTTGTTGACAGCAAAATAAGTCGACAACCATGAGATCACTATGCCCGACACTATTATGGCTCCAGCTACAACATAATAAGTAGAATAGTCGGAGTAATCAACGAAAAGTCGCAATTGATCACGCATCAAATAGCCGAACAACGCAAAATAGCCTATCGCCAGCAACGCCGCTATGAGTCCAATCACCACCCCTTTTTTTAAATAAGGACGACGGATGAAACTTCTCGTCGCTCCCACAAGCTTCATTGTGTTGATAAGGAATCTGTCTGAATATATGAGTAGACGCAATGTATTGTTGATAAGCACAAATGATATGAAAAACAACACTGCAGCCACAATCAGGAATAGCAACGACACTTTCTGGATATTGTGGTTGACCTCGCTGATAAACTGTTTCTGATAATCCACATTCTCAACTATTCTGTATTCCTTAATCGACTTTACAACAGACTCAATCTTATCATTATCCGTGTATTCGGATTTAAGATTCACCACAAATGAAGCGCTCAGCGGATTATAGCCAAGAAAGGCGACGGGATCCTCTCCCATCTCCTGTGACAAATCCTTGATAGCCTGCTCTTTGCTGATAAACACCACTTTTTTGGAATACGACTGCCCACGAAGAATCTCGTCAAGAGTGGATATCTCCTTGTCCGCAGCATCGTCCTTAATCTCAATGGAAATAGTGTAATTCTCTCTTACATAGGCTGAAAGAGTGTCACCAATCTTTAGCCCAAGCACTACTATTCCAATCAAAAACAACACCATTGAAATACTGACAATGGTGGTAAGTTTGGAATTAAATATCTTATATTTAGCAATAGAATCTTTCATTTTAATGCAAAATAAACAAAAAAACAGCCACTTATAAAATTTTTTTTGAAAAATCTACTGATTTATAGGATTTTTTATGTCATAAATGAATTTATTGAAATCCTTTCCCTCAAAAAATAATTTGTTCTTTGTGATGATTTTCAAAAAAATAATATTTTTGCATGTGATTGATGAGCATCATTTAATGTGAAAAGACAATCATATAAGTAAACCGTTGACTTAATAAGTATGATTATTGTTTGGCATGTGAAGAGCAAAACCTAGAATATCAATAATCAATCCTAAAAGTGAACATTATTAATAACTTAAACAACAGATATCATGGGTATATCAAATTGGGAAATTCACGAAAGAGAATGTTATCAGTATTTAAAGAATGTTTTTGGTCAAGATGCTGAATTCATTCATCATGGTGGCTCTGATTCGACAATTTCAGACATTGAAGTTCGCCCTAACAGAGGTCAATCTTTTTGGATAGAGTGTAAAAGCCCACAGGCTCAAAGCGGTCAGTTTGTGGCCATTCCAAAAGACGGAAAGTTTTATTTCAGCGAAAGAAACAAGTCGTTGCCGGAACTCTCAGCGTACATTATAGGAACAATGAACAGAGATTTCTACAGATATAGCAACGCTGGGACAGCAGGTATCAGACTTGACATTAACAGTGATACATTTGCCTTTTGGATAAAGAACATGTATAAAAAGAAGGGCGTGAAATTTTTTATCACACACTCCACTACTGGCAAATATGTGATTTCCCCTCTTGATGATATTTCAAGGTATTATTCATTATCGGCAATATTTAGGGTAAAGAAAAGCGGATCCAGCAATGTTGCAAAGTCGTCTCAAGAAATGGTGGCCCAAAGAATTGTGGAATCCTTGAACGTAAGCGCGTCTCAAATCGAATATGGAGTCAAGATGAGAGTAGACTCACCATTGATTGCAGACAAACAAAAGATAGAGATCAACGGATATGTGTATATGTTCTCCAAAACACCAGACGGATGTTTTATCATACGAAGATTATCGAATACCAATAATCTAAATGTAATCTTCAGCGTTTCTTTGAAAAATGAAAGCGGATTGTCAGAGGATTCGTTTAGATCTATACTGAAAGGATAACAAAAAACAACCGTGGCTTAAATGTCACGGTTGTTTTTTAATGTACGTCCGAATTCCGTCGCAATATATTGCAGCACATCCACGACGACGGAGTTGCCAAACTGCTTATATGCCTGATTTGCGTTTTTCGCCATAACGTAGGAATCCGGGTATCCCATAATTCTTGCGCATTCGCGTGGATGAAGACGTCGGGTTCTGCCATTGATGAGATAGCCTCCCGTCTTGGCGAAAGCACCTCCTCCATAGGCCGACAAAGTAATGGCAATACCTTTTGTGCTATATATACGCTCTCCTTGTCCCCCTTTGTTCACAATCCCCAATCTGATCGACTTGTTACAGTACTTATCGTCAGGCTCTCCATTCATCTGCATGTCGTCTCTTTCGACGTAAAGTTTCTCAACCATACTTTCGTCCTTCAAAAGAAAATCCTCCACATGTCTTTCCAATGGGAAAGGAGTCGGGAATTGGAACCCTGTATCATTCACGTCGTTACGGAAACATACCATATATATTCTTTCACGTTTTTGGGGCATACCGTAATCGACAGCGTTAAGGACTCTGGCATGAAAACGGTATCCAAGTTCCTCCATCGTCGCCCTTACCACAGCTAATGTTTTCCCGTCGTCGTGAGATGCAAAATTCTTTACATTCTCCATAAAGACAACCTTTGGCCGCTTTTCCTTTACAATCCTTGCGACATCAAAAAACAACGTGCCTCTACTGTCATTAAAACCCAATTGCTTTCCGCTAATGGAAAACGCCTGGCATGGAAATCCCGCACAAAGAATATCATGATCGGGTATTGACTTTTCATCAACTTTTGTGATGTCCCCTTCTGGTATTTCTCCAAAGTTTTGGCAATAAACTTCCTGAGCATACTTGTCCCATTCGTTTGAATAAACACATTTCGCGCCCAACGACTCCAATGCTAGTCTGAATCCACCCAGACCAGCAAACAAGTCTATAAACGACATTCCATCAAGAAGTTTATTTTCTATATTAATCATATAGTTTTCTCTATTCTAAAACTTTGCACAAAAATACACCATTTGGAATAATTTGTAAAATATTTGATGATTTGCAAACATCTATGTTATGGAAAAATACGATAGAAACGAACCCAAATCTTTTGTTACAAAATACTTTTTTGCCATAAAACCCTTCAAAATCATATTAAAAAACTATGTTGTTAAAAATGTTTTTATTTTTGGATAAAAAGTAAAAAAAAGAGAAATTTGCACCCCGGTAAATCGAAAACAACCTTTCAACCTTTTAATACCATTTGATTTTTGTAATAGGGCATATAGAAAAACACGCGTTTTTGAAGAGCATTACGGTTTCCCCGTAATTGCTCTCCGAAAACAGAGAATCCTCAATTAATATAGTTCTACAAGTTTCTGAAGACCAAGTATTCTAAAACTATAATATGTGGTTTGAGAAAATCAAACAAGAATCCTCTTAATTCTATTTAACGTAAGAGACGAAATTAAAATTTAAGTTGGAAAAAATGGTAATTGGAGTGTCATAAATGAGGATTGTTAAGGACGGAACGTCCTGACCCCTACCCACGTGCGAGCCGTAGGCGAGCACATAATTAATAGAATAAGTAGATGATATTACGTTTTCCCTTAGGGGAATAAATAATTTCGTGTTGATGTTCCACGTTTTTTCTAAAATCATGAGTATTTTTGCACATATTATTTGTCACTTATCCTTACGGCTTACGCTCAAAGGTTTTGTGCCAAATATATAAGTCCATCTAAAATTGATAAACATTACAGAACAGCATGTTTTTACTGATATTATATCTCTTTCTGACGGTATTCGTCTCATTCCTTTGTTCAATATCCGAGTCGGTGATGTTCTCCACCTCTATTCCTTATGCGGAGACATTGGCCACAAAAAGCAAAGGGGGAAAATTGCTGAAGAGTCTGAAAGACAATATGGGCCGACCAATTTCCGCTATCCTTTCCGTCAACACTATAGCCAACACACTGGGAGCGTCAGCTGTGGGTATGCAGGTGCAGGAGGTGCTCGGAAGCGAGTGGTTCGGATATGTGTCTGCCGGATTGACGGTGACTATTCTGATTTTTTCAGAAATCATACCAAAATCCATCGGAGCCAACTATTGGAGAAACTTATGCGTCCCTGTGGCATATTTCACACAGTTCCTATACTACGTCGCATTTCCACTGGTAATCATTACCGAAAAGCTCACACAGCTGTTCTCCAAAAAAGACACAAAGACAGTCAGTCGTGAGGAGATTGCTGTGCTTACCTCCATCGGAGAAAAAGAGGGTGTGTTTGCCACAAGCGAAAGCAAAATAATCACCAATCTGATCAAACTCCGCCAGATTAAAATCAGAAACATCATGACTCCCCGCACTGTGGTGTGGGCGGTGCAGGAAGACATGACCCTCAAAGAATTCTTCAAGACAAAGGATTTCAAACGTTATTCACGTATTCCTATCTACTCGGAATCTCTCGATTCCATCACCGGTTTTGTGCTGAAAAGTGACGTGCTCTACCATCTTGCCAACGACAAGAAAAACATGCAGCTGAAGCAGATCCGTCGCTCCATCACCTGCTGCTATGAGCATACGTCCATCCTGTCCTTCTACGACACCATGATCGCCCGCAAAGAGCACATGGCAATGGTGATAGATGAGTATGGCGGATTGGAAGGAATCGTCACTATGGAAGACGTGATTGAAACCATCCTCGGACTTGAAATCACAGACGAAAGCGACACTCAGATTGACATGCAGCAACTGGCTAAAGACCAATGGGAAAAACGTCGCCAAAAGTTTTTCAGCGAGAAAGATGCAGAATTCGAATCCATTCTTGGTTTGGAAGGTACGGAAGAGAATAAAAATTAACTATCTTTGCGAACAAATAACGAAATTATAATTAGATGAAAGTATCAAAGAATACAATCGTATCTGTCAGTTATCAGCTCTTTTGCGGCGACGAGGGGGAAAAAGAGGAGCTGATGGAGCAGACAAAAAAGAACCAACCATATAAATTCACCTGCGGCGCAGGCACTGAACTGGAAAAATTCGAGGAGAATCTGATGGGCAAATCCGTCGGCGACTCATTCGACTTCTACATTGAATGCCAGGATGCTTACGGCGAATACGACGACGACAAAGTGGTGACAGTGCCAAAATCAACATTCCTTGTCGACGGAGAGATTGACGAAGAGGAGATCTACGTCGACAATCTTATCACTATGAGCATGGAAGACGGTCAGAAACGTGATGCCGTCATCATTGATATGACTGAAGACGAGGTGACTCTCGACTTCAACCACCTTCTTGCAGGAGAACGTCTACACTTTGTCGGCACAATTGTAGATGTCCGCAAATCATTCAAATAACTATAAATAAAACCATTATGGCAATTAACAAAGAAAATATTTTCGTTCAACTTAAATACAAACTTTACGTTGGCAACGACGGTGATGAGGTGATGATTGAAGAGACACCAGACGACCAACTGTTCAGATTCACAACCGGACTGAAAATGGTGCTTCCTAAATTTGAGGAGGCATTGTACGGCAAAGAACAAGGCGGATCTTTCGACTTCTACATCAACACAGAAGACGCATACGGCGATTATGTCGAGGATCTTTGCGTCGAACTTGACAAGGCAATATTCAAGAATGAGAAAGGAGAGATTGACGAGAATATTCTTTTCGTGGGCAACATCCTTCCTATGATGTCGGCAGATGGTCACAGAATGAACGGCAAAGTGGTCGACGTGACCGACTCCAACGTCAAGATGGATTTCAACCATCCTCTTGCAGGCGAGCGTCTCCACTTCGTAGGAGAAGTGATGGAGGCACGACCAGCCACAGAATTTGAGATCGAGCTTGTGAAAGGACACCACGGATGTGGCGGATGCGGCGGTGGAGGTTGCAACGGAGGTTGCGGAGGCGAAGGCGGTTGCGGCGGTTGTGGCAGCGAAGGTGGAAACGGTTGCAATTGCGGCAATTAAACAAATCACCCGTAGAGACGCACGGACGTGCGTGTATTAAACCGTACGTGTAATAAACATACGTGTATAAACTCGTGCGTGATTTGGATCGTGCGGATGTTAAACGGACAGCCGAGTAAAATATAATGACAATGAATACAATAGGAGAAATATTCCGTCTCACCACATACGGAGAAAGCCATGGAGCTGCTGTCGGCGGCATCCTGGATGGATTTCCTGCAGGAGTGAAGATTGACGTCGACTTCATACAGTCTGAGCTAGACCGACGTCGCCCCGGACAGAGCGCCATCACGACTGCACGTGCAGAAGGAGACAAGGTGGAGATTCTTTCGGGTGTCTACGAAGGAGTGTCGACAGGCACACCTATCGCTTTTGAGGTGCGCAATGAAAATCAGCACTCGTCCGACTACGAAGAGATGAAGAATCTTTACCGCCCGTCGCACGCCGACTACACCTATCAGACAAAATACGGAATACGCGACCATCGTGGCGGAGGAAGGTCTTCCGCTCGCGAGACTATCTCTCGTGTGGTGGGAGGAGCGTTCGCCAAACTCGCACTGAAACATTTTGGCATTCAAATCTTTGCATACACATCACAAGCTGGCGATATCAAACTTGATTCAGACTACACAAAATACGATCTGAACCAAATCGAAAGCAATATTGTCCGTTGCCCCGACGCTGAAAAAGCTGAACAGATGATCGAACTTATCAAATCTGTGAAAGCGGACGGCGACACAATCGGAGGTGTGATCACCTGCGTCATCAAAGGAGTGCCCGTAGGGTTGGGAGACCCAGCATTCGGAAAACTCCACGCTCGTCTCGGAGCCGCGATCCTAAGCATCAACGCATGCAAAGGTTTTGAATATGGAATGGGCTTCGAAGGAGTAGGCGGAAGAGGATCTCAAATGAACGACAGATTTGCCAATGTCGACGGCAAGATCCGCACCACTACCAACCACTCAGGAGGAATCCAGGGCGGTATTTCCAACGGTGAGGATATCTATTTCAGAGCGGCATTCAAACCAATCCCTACACTGCTTTTCGAGCAGAACACTGTCGACAAAGCAGGTAACGACGCCATCATCAAGGCAAGAGGCCGCCACGACCCATGTGTGCTGCCACGTGCGGTGCCTATCGTAGAGGCAATGTCGGCAATGGTGATTCTCGACGCGTTATTGGCAAACAGAAGTGCAAAACTATAAAATATTAAAACGAATTGATATGAGGAAAGTTATTGGTATAGGAGAAACAATCCTAGACATCATTTTCAAAAATGAGCAACCCACTGCCGCAAAACCAGGAGGCTCAACATTCAACTCCATGATCACTCTTGGACGTCTTGGTGTAAACACTGAGTTTATCAGCGAGGTAGGTCGTGACCGTCTAGGCAAACAGATTAAAGACTTCTTGGCTGAAAATAATGTAAAGTCTGAAAATGTATATGATTACGACGGTGGGAAAACAGCGTTGTCGCTTGCATTCCTAGACGAAAACATGAACGCTGACTATCTTTTCTACAAGAATGACGCGGCGCAAAAACTCGACTATGTGATGCCAAAGATAGAAGAGAACGACATCATCGTGATTGGTTCATTCTTCTCTATTAACGACGCATTGAGAGAAAACCTCACATATTTGCTTGACGAGGCTAAAAGAAAAAAAGCCATCATCTACTACGACGTCAATTTCCGTAAAAACCGCAAGAGCCAGGTTCGCTTCCTGATGCCAAACATCCTCGACAATTTCGACTATGCGACAATCGTGAAGGGCAGCGACGAGGATTTCGACAATATCTTCTCTGAAAACGACCCGGATCTGACATACAAAGAGCATATCGAATTCTATAGCAAGAATTTCATCTACACACAGGGCTCTGATGGTGTGACTGTGTATGGCAAAGGATTCAAGAAGCACTACGATGCCAAGAAGATTGAGGTGGTGAGCACGGTGGGAGCCGGCGACAATTTCAACGCTGGTGTCGTATACGGATTGCTTGTGGCAGGCGTCACTTTCGAAGATTTGAAAAACGGAATCAGCGAAGACAAGTGGGATATTGTGGTGAAGAGCGCTATTGATTTCTCATCTCTTGTCTGCACCACTCTCGACAACTACGCTCCCAAAGATTTCTGCGAAGAATACAGCAGACAAAATCCTATTCCTGTAGACGAGGAGTAGACAATAAACGATAGACAAAACTATAACGATAGGCGACGCGAATATATATATTCACGTCGCCTGTTTTTTCAATATAATATACGAAGATTTTCAGCTTCCCGCGACCTTTTATTTCTTCCTTATCATCACCTTATATCCTGCCGGCAACACCATATTTTTGTCCGTCATATCCAACCCTTCCATTCCGTCAAGATCGTAAACTTCCGCATTGAAAAGAACTATAGATCAAATATTTAATAACAAAATTAATCTGCTTATTATAAAGAAATAATGTTTTCAAAATTCTCCCAATCTTTCCAAGAAACATAGGTGATACCATCTATCGTATATGTTTCATCACCTAAATAGAAAAGGATACCCTTACAATTATCTCGCAATTTAATATACTCTCTCAAATTTGCGGAAAGCTTCTTTTCATTATCACTTGTACTTTTTATTTCTATTGCAAAAGAATGTCTCCAATCCGCAATAGCATCCACTTCAAATCCACGTAAATCACGGAAATAGGAAAGGTTTGCCTTTTTCGCATGATTCAACCTGTTTTTAAGCATCTGAGAAACAGCAAATGTTTCTACAATAGCACCTTTATATGGACTTAGTATCATATCTTCTGCAGACTCTATCCGAAGGAGATGACATAAAAGTCCAGAATCAACAAAATACATTTTAGGTGTCTTAACAAGAGATTTTCCCAAATTATTAAAATCAGGTTCCAAAAAATGAATGATATAGGACGATTCAAGAATAGAAAGCCATTGTTTAACCGTTGGAGAAGAAATCCTTAAACTTCTCGAGATACTATCCATCGATAACATTTGTCCACTGTATGTTGCACATATTTGAACAAACTTCTTAAAAACAGAAAGATTTGAGGCATTTATATTATTCTTCACATCTAAATCGATGTAGGAATCAATATAGTTTTCAAACCAATCTTCCGGAAAATAATGTCTATCACTATCATATAAAGGAGGATAACCACCCTTCTGTATTATCTGATAGACATTTCTGCCTTGTGATGAATTGCAAGACATCATCTCACTTATTGAAAAAGGCAGCAATTTTAAAAAACCTACTCTTCCTGCTAAAGAATCTGTCATATTCTCCTTCAACCTGAATTGACTAGATCCTGTTAGTATGAACTTGCCAGGCTTGAAATCATCTTTGTCTACATAAAATTTTACTGCATCAAAAATATCTGGCACCTTTTGAGCCTCATCTATAATTGCTCCATCTGGAAACGCCATCAGAAAATCCTTAGGATTAGACGCTGCTATGTTTCGAACTGTTTTATCATCAAATGATATATATTTTTTTTCAGGGAAAACCATTTTTGCCAATGTTGTTTTACCACTTTGCCTTGGACCCGTGATTCCGACAACAGGAAACTGTCCCGCCAATCTCAACAATGCCTCTTTTGCAACCCTTTCTATTTTCATGCTGTAAAATCTAAAGTTTTGTTTTGTAAAATCCAAAGTCAAAGATATGTAAAATCTAAAGTTTTGACAAGTTTTGTGTGTAAATTATAGTATAACACAAACAATATATACGAAGATTTTCAGCTTCCCGCGACCTTTTATTTCTTCCTTATCATCACCTTATATCCTGCCGGCAACACCATATTTTTGTCCGTCATATCCAACCCCTCCATTCCGTCAAGATCGTAAACTTCCGCATTGAACGGATAATCCTTTTTCTTATATGTGACTGTTTCTGTCGTGAGATATACTCTGTCCGCCGACAAACGCGCCGTCGCAAACACAACTGTGTTCTTAGGTATGCTGACTCCCTCTACCGTGACTTCATCCATCAGCCTCAACTTTATCTGGCTCCCCTCGTTGATATTCTTCAGCCTTTCATGTATGACGGCATTTATCAAATTGTCTGTTTTTTTATCCTTGCTCTCACCCATCCGATGAAAACCCGCACTTTTTTCAATATTTGAAGTCGACGACGGGATTGCCGATTCATTATCTTTTGACTCCGACTCCTCCTGCCTTTTTCCACCCCTTTTAGAATTAGCTTTTAATGGAGCTTTGGAATCAGACATAGCGACCTCAGCATCGTCTTCAGCAATTGTGGATATGAATTCTTCCTCCTGCAATTCCGTCGACTGATCTATAGAATCATTTTCTTCTACATTTTTCTGCACCTCCTCCATAGCAAGCTTTTCAGCTGCCGGCTGTGCCACAATCTCTTTATTATTGTCGACGTGATTGTTTTCAGGCTCCTCCCCACCGCCAAACAGCCAAAATACCACGCATCCGGCTACAAATATGAATAGGCTATATAAGTGAGTCGCAAGTGTTTTGTTGCTCATAAATGTTTAAGTTTTATCTCAGCCAAACAACTTCTTTACTATATCCGATGTCTCCTGCTGAAGTTCTGTCAGCTCCACCTGATCCTCATTTTCACACTCAACAGAAGTTTCATTTGGCAACGTCTTCTCACTTGGAGCCAACGCCTCAACCTTTCTCATTGAAACACGACGAATCTGTGTCTCATAAACAACATCATCCCTATACGGAGTGTTAAGCTGCTTGATTTTTTCTTTTCTTTCCTCTGCCACAGAATCCTCTTTGGTTCCCCTATTCCTGTTGAGATACAGAAGAACTATATCAATAAATATGCATACGGAAAGCCATATTATAATGAATTCAGACCAACTGATCTTGCTCATTTTTCCTAAATTTTCTGCAAAAGTATAATTTTCTTCCGTACAATCTGTGATTGCAATTACTTTTGTTTGAGGGAATTTATAAAAAGATGCAGGGTTAACAAGTAAATAATTAAGGCTCCACCTTAGTTTATGACTGATTTTTACGAGGATTGTTAAGGACGGAACGCCCTAACTTCCCCTCTCCGCGAGTCCGCAAGGACGAACGCATATAGAATACACACAGAGACTTCGTCACAAGTTACTATCGCTTCGCTCGATAGCGTCTTTCAGACGAATAAAGATGGAAATATCAGTCGTATAAATATGACAAAGCCATAATTAAACAATTTCATAATTTATTTTATCGCTATCTTCTTGTTTACGTGTGCTTTTGCACTTGCTAAATTTGATTAAAAAGATTACTTTTGCAACCAAATATTATATCGACCGTACACAATTTATAAAATATGTATATACTACTGATACTAGGAGGTGTTGTTGCCTTAATTATCGGAGTGTTGTTGTTGAAGGCGACTCATAAATGCGATCAGCCGGACGACGACCCGTTCAACCTGAAGGAACAGTCTGATTTTCCACAGAATGAGAAGTTTTACACGGATGAATATACCATCAATTTCCCGACTAAATATTTCCGTCAAGGCAAAGAGCATCAAGGATGGATCAACCTGGAAGCACCGTTCCGCGCGACTATGGTGGTCGGTTCTCCCGGTTCGGGAAAATCATACACAATAATCAGCAACTACATACGCCAGGCATTGGCAAAAGGATACGCAATGTACCTCTACGATTACAAAATCCCTGATTTATCGGAAATCGCCTACTCCAATTTTATGTGGAATAAACATCGTTGGAAAGAGATCTACAATGGAGTGGAGCCGAAATACGGCATGATTGATTTTAATGAGCCCCGCGTCTCCCTCCGCTGCAATCCTCTCAAAGCAAGCCTTTTGGAGACGAAAACCCACGCCGACGAAATAGCGCAGGTGGTGTGCTACAACCTTGCTCGCACGTGGGCAGACAAACAAGGAGATTTCTTTGTGGAGTCGGCAATCAATTATCTTGGTGCATGTATATGGTTTTTACGCATTTATGAGGATGGCAAATATTGCACATTCCCCCACGTCATCGATTTTATATCACAACCCATAGACAAAGTCATCCCGATATTGGCAAGCTACACCGACCTATATGTAGCCGTCGCCCCATATCTCAACGCATGGTCGGCAGGAGCTGTCGAACAAATTCAAGGACAAATCGCGTCGATACAAATTCCATTGGCACGACTCTCCTCCATCTATCTCTATTGGGCGATGAGCGGCGACGACATCGACCTGGATATCAATAATCCACTCGAACCCAAACTGCTTTGTTTCGGCAACGACCCGCAAAACTCCAACACGTATGGCACCGCTTTGGGCGTATACACTGCACGTATTTTGAAACTGGCAAACAACAAAGGCAAACACAAAAGCGCCATTGTCATCGACGAGCTTCCGACTATGTTTGTGCATGGACTCGACAATCTCATCGCCACAGCACGATCCAACGAAGTGGCTATACTTCTCGGTTTTCAGGATTTCTCCCAACTCAAAGCTGATTACAAAGAGTCGAACGCCAATAAGATAATTCAGACGGTGGGAAACTTCTTCGTCGGACAATGTTTTGATGAGACTGCGGAAAAAATATCTAAACGCATTGGAAAAAACAGACAGCAGAAAGAGTCGGCATCCACATCCGGAAAAAACGCATCGTCGTACCAGATGGACTATATGATACCGCCAGAACGATTCTCACAGGCAAAACAAGGATGGTTCGCGGGACTGGTTTGCGACAACAATGGATCCGACAACAACGACCGTGTGTTTGCGGCACATATTGATATAGATGTCGAGGCATGTGAAGATGAGGCTGCCCACTATCTCGAACTGCCTGAATTCTACGACTTTGATGATGATGTCGTTGACGCAAATCTTCGCGTCTACGCAAAAGAAATCGGATTCGACCATTCCAAATATAAAGAGACAAGAAATCTTGTCGACGCAATGATTCGCCACTGGTTCGACCGCAACGACGTAGCATCTTATGGCTTTGATCACACCAAATATAAGTCCATCACGACACTGATCAACAAAGTGAAGAAACCATCGAAAGATATGAAAAAAGTCTTTCCTAAAATTCTGGAGAAAGACAATATGCTCGACCGTATAATAGAGATCCGAGACACGAGAATGCGTGAGTATCTGCAAAACAACCGAGAGAATATCAGACAGGAGGTGGAGAATATCTGTACCGCCGAACTCGACCGAATGCGTAAACTGGCACAGCAGGGAGTGCAGCCATACAGAAGATTGTGGGATATCAGGACACAGGTGACCGGAAAAAACACCATTTGAGGGATGTACGTGTAGAGATGCCGTAATACGACGTCTCTACAAATATGACAGTATTGTATTACACATATTATGGTATGATATTACACAGAGACGCCACAATGTGACGTCTATACGAATTTTCCCATTTTTTAAAAAAATTTCACAAAATATTTTGCAGTTTATGATATTAGTTATATATTTGCACATGTAAAGACATGACGAAAGGATTTACACTACGCAAGGTAGAAGGTAATGAGATTCGTAAATGGAAATAATTAGATTTTTTTGTACTGTTACTAATCCTATTTTCCCTTTATCTTTAAAGGAAAAAGAAGTAATGAGTGGTATTGGTTACCGCTCATTATTTTTTTTAAATAATTCGTAGAGACGTTGTGCACAACGTCTCTACAATGACGCGTCTCCGCACAAAAATTCCGCCTATCTTGCCCTAGAAATCATTTTTATTTATAATTTTGTATTGAATAAAGCAACGAAATCTACTGATAAATGCGAAAATCAGCCATTTATGGTTTTTTTCTTTGTTTTGTTTAGTTGGGATAACAAAGTATAATTGTGAAGTCTGAAAATCACAAACTATAAACATATATTGATTTAGTCCGAAATGAGCAATAACATACGTTTTGCATACGACAAAAAGTCTGAGCAATACATGCTTATAAAACCAGTATCCGACAACCCGAACGATACTGACGCTAATTCCGTACCCCTGAATGAAATAGATAAAACTCTTGATAACGCTATAAGAAACCTTGCAGACGCCGCAGAAAAAGTCAATAAGTTTAAGCTGGAGCAAATGAAATTCCTCTACATGCACAGAAACGATAACAATGTGGCGCCTGAGCTTTCACGTTTCAACGAAGAATATCTCTCTTCTCTAGACAAATTCATAAACGAAGCCGAAAAGCAGGAGGCTTCAAAAAAGAACGAAGTTGTAAAGGCTCTGAAAAATGCAACATATATTTCTATCGACCCAATTTATATATTCCTGTTTTCCTTTTTATCTGTCGTCTCCATGCCGATAATGGAATCTCTTAACGACTGGAGCCTGGATTCTTTCTCCTTCGACAAAGAGAACTACATCACCGACAATATGAACACGTTGAACTTCAATGAAAACGAAGTGAAAATCTTCCTGACAGAAAAAGACAACAGGGAAACCGTGAAAATTGTGGCGGACAGGGAAACGTGGGATAATATTGCATATAATAAAGAGTATCAGAAAATGCTGACAGACAAAGATACCCGAACCACCGTCTATTCTCTCTCGTCTGAAAGATTTGCAGAGATAGAAAAAGGACTGAAGGCATCCACGTCGGCAAAAGATTATCTCAACGAAAAACTTGGTGGCCCAGCCGCCATCAAACAGAAAGGGATAATGACAGAATGCACCATGAATCTCGAAACCATGATGAATGTCAGCTCAATTGAAAAACTCTTGAGCAAATACGTCAAGGATAAAGATATTTATGCCATCAAAAGCGACGGGAGATTCGACAAACTACAGAATGGTGAGAAAATCTCCATCCTGAACCACGACGGAAACGTGAGTGTGGATGTCTGCAAAGGTATCGGCAAAAACGGAGATGAGACTCTTTTGTTTGGCAACCTACGGGTGAAAGATGAATTAAAAATAGACCAGGAGACCCGCGCAAAGCTGTCTAGGATCAGAGAATGTCATATTCTTCCATTCCGTGACACTGACAAACCCACATGGATGTCTGTGACACCAAACTGCATACCAGATAAAATAAAAGGGCACAACGTCAGCAAAGCAGAAAAAGAGGCTCTGCTTAAAGGTGAGACCGTGATGTTCACCGACTGTAAGGAAACCTCAAAAAAAGAGTATGAGGCATCCGTCAGCCTGAGCATACAAAAGACTCCCATAGGAATCAAACCAGTGCTGAAAGTTGCTCCAAAAAATTTCAGGCAAATACAGGCTGACAAAAAAGGTATGGGAATATAAATCCATAAAATGTATTGATAATCAGTATAAAGAGATAAAAGAATGTTGAGCAAAGAAAAATTGGAACAGCTGAGAGAATGGTTCTTGAAAGAGAGCCCCATAGACGCTGTGCTAAGTTTCAAGGATAAATGTGGCAGATTATTGGAATCTCCCAAGACATTCATAGAGATGATCTCCGACGACGAAATCATCAACGCCATGAGCGCAGACCTGTCTAAAATATTGACTGTGCAACAACAGCTTGTGGAAATCAGGACTTTCCTAGAACAAAGCCAAGAGTCGGAAGGTGGATTTTCACCATTCGAATATCTGTTTGTCTCAAAGACAACACTCAGTGAAGAAAAAATAGACTTCATCAAAGAGCAGTATGTTTTCTTCAAAAAGATTAATGCAATCGCGTCGCAGATCAGGCAAAACAATTCCCAGGAAGATTATGAGGCATTTGTAGCGCAAGTCGTCCCATTATTGGAAAAGACGTGTGAGAACAGAGAAAAACTCAACAACTATCTTGAGGAATACGCTGAATTTATGTCCGACTGCCTTACTGTAGACCAAGCCAATGAAAGATTCAAGCAGCTTGATGAAATCGTCTACGTCATGGATCAAAACGCATACGACTCATTCCTTGAAAACGGCAAAGTAATTATAGATCAGGTAGACGCCTATAAAAAGAAAAAAATAAAGATACCTGATGAAGATACTTAATATGAAGATAATATTCCACAGAAAGAAGGATTGTATCATAAACGGATACAATCCTTTTTTAATTCATAATTCATAATGCATAATTCGTAATTGTTGGGGATAATCCACGCATCTGGTGAATCCAACCCTCGTAGAGACGCACGGACGTGCGTGTTATGGTCAATTCATAATGCATAATTCGTAATTGTCAATATCGGATACATTTATTTTGTTCCCCTATTACACCGCTAGGCGTTCAATTTTGATGAAAAACGTTTGAAAAATCCCATTTTATCACGTCGTCAGGCGTTAAATATTGGTATATTTCATGGTCGAAATTAAAAAAATCAACATTTTTTTGAAAAAAAATCCGTTTTTGTTTGCATATGTCAAAACGAACCTCTAATTTTGCTATCGCAAAACAAAAATTAGTGCTTTGTAATAAAAACAACGAAAATTGAGGTTAAATTTAGTCCAAATATGGCAACAGAATTTAGTCATAACGAGGAGCAAGAAAAAGCTCAAAACAACATATACGGAGATGGACAAACTCCGAAAAATCTATCGGTGGCCGAGGCAATCGACAGATTAATTGAAATTGTCAAGAAGAATGAACAATGCATGGCCCAGGCATTCGCAAACGCACCAGAGTGGCAGTCGAGAGCACAGATGACCATGACAACGTTCAAAGATGGCGAAAAACAAAAAGCCTCACATGTGGTGGTAGACGTACCGTCGACATTCTCAAAAGAGCAGAAAGAAATCTTGAAAGAGTATGTGACACAGATGGGCGGAACTTACACCAACATGAAGATAGTGGAGACTGGTCCGGATGGAAACCAAAACATCTCTTTCCCAGCTAAAATCGAGTTTGGAAAAGATGCCGCCTACACACCTGAGGTTTGCGCCAAAATGCTGCTTGGCGAAGGAAAGGAAAACCTGATTAAGGAGATCCTCGAAACAAACGCAGCATATAATCAAAAGCGACAAATAACACAAGATAAAGAAAAGAAGATGAGTAACAGTAACGACAACCAACAGATTGCCTTTGGAAAGAAAGGCGGTCCTAAGTTATGAGACAAGAATGACTTTCTAAATGTTTATGTTTAGTCTTAGGGGGTATCCGATGATACACCCCTAAAACGCGTATATCAACCTCCTTTTTCATTGAAGACAAGTCATTCCACATCTGTAAAACCAATCCCTTCAACATCTTGCTAAACAAAATTTATTTAACTATTTTTGTAAACGATTTGCTGAAAATAGCATAGAGTACAGTCAAGATAATGGCAGGGAAAGAGAGTCAAAAAAAGATAAATCAAATTTCTGAGGAGTCGAAGCAACCAGCTGAAGTGACAAAAAAAGTCACCAAACTGGATGTTACGGAGGGTCTTCCATTAGAAAGGCTTTCCCTTGGAGATGCCATTGCCAGACTAACTGACATTGTCTCAAAGAATGAGGAGAACATGGAGAAAGCTTTTTCCGACGTCCCCGAATGGCAGGCCCGCACACAGCTAAGCATGTCCACATTCAGAAAAGAGACTGAGATGGGGGCAAAAGGAAAACCCAAAAAAGAGATCCACACTATCGTGAAAGTACCGTCGACCTTCACCGACGAACAAAAAGAGCTCCTGAAAGAGTATGCTATTGAAATGGGCGGCACATACACAAACATCAAAGTGGAAAACACCCTTCCCGACGGCACTGTGGAAGAGTCGTTCCCGGCACAAATAGAATTCAGCAAAGACTCCGCCTATTCCGCTGAGATATGCGCGAAAATGCTTCTTGGTGAAAACAAAGAGGATATCCTCAAAGAATTGATGGAAAGAAAAATTATCCAGGAAGAAAGACAAAAGGCTATCGAGGAGAGGGAAAAGGGCGGAAACGGGAAATAAATAAGTAGACGCGAGATTTCGTGCCTCTACAGCATGTATTATACTAATATTTAGTAATTTAACTTAATCAATATGAGGGCGACTTGCGAAACCTTAAAATCCATTCGAAAACAGATAGCCGACGCCAACGGCATAGCATACGAACCTAATATCTGCACGTATGAGGGTCCTTGTATGGGCACATGTCCGGTTTGTGAGGCCGAAGCCCGTTACCTCGAGGCCGAGCTGGCCAAACGCCAGAAGGCACATAAAGGCATCAACATTATCGGTGTGGCGAAAGACAAGATGCCCGCACCATCGTCTTTTTCACAGGCAATAGCCGCTGCAACCATCACCACGGTTTTATCGTTTACCGCGCTTCCAGTAGCAGCGGTGGAACAGGAAGAAAGCCCATCTAAAACCGAACAGAGCAACATGGTTAGGGTAAATGGCATTGTTAACAATGGTTATGCCGCCCTGTCTGGTGCTCGCATCAGCATTGAGGGAAGTAAGGCATCCACTCAATCGGACAAAGACGGCAACTTCTCCATCAACGCTTCACTTGGCGACATACTGATCATTGAATACCCGGGTTACGAAAGTAAATCGGTCACGGTGAATAATACAGAAAAACTCACCCTTTCGCTATTTGCCACACCAGTAAGTACTAGACTGGCGGGCGCTGTTTCTTCTTTAGAAGTAAGTGAACCTCCATTATATGTTGTTGACGGAAAGCTGATAAACTGCGTTGACAATAACCTTGACCCGTTTTCCTCCCTTAAAACTAGCGATATCTTGTCAATGGAAATCCTAATAGATAGCGCAAGTATAGCCCCTTATGCTATGTTTTGTAAAAATGCCTACTCGGGTGTTATTCTCATCAAGACGAAAGACGGCCAGAAATAAGAAGATGCTCATGGGTAAATGATTCTTTATATATGAACAATAAAAGGTAGAAGATGCGAAGTCTCACGTCTCTTCTAATTATACACCTCTATCAGCGTCTTCAATGATTTGACATCCCCGAATTCCGGAATATGGAGCTTGAAATAGTTGATGATTGTCTCGAGGAGAAACTGGCGTTCTGTCCTGTCGAGACGGTAGAATTTCATATTTCGGTAGTTGATTCTCAGCAATGTGGGAAGGAATGCCGTTTGCTGATGGTTCAGGTAGAATGCGTGCAACGGCATATTATATTCGTATTGGCTTGTGGAAAGGTCGAAATAGGCATTGTCACGGTGCTTTTCCGTGTTTGGCTGGATGCCCAGCAGACGACTCAGCCCCACCAACGTGGCGATGTGGAAATTGGCAATACTGCGCTGTGTATGCTCGAGCGACGCTACTGTCTGCCAACAATAGTCGAAAATCTCCCGCGTCTCCTCTCCCTTATGAATGCTTCTGGCAAAAATCTCCGCCAGAAACATCGCGATTGTCGATTTCTCCGGCTGAATGAAAAGATCCAATAATGGGTAAGACGGTACGGCTTCCTTCAACGTCGGCAATTCCTTGTTGGGACGGTAATCCCACGTCACATCCACAGCAGACAAAGGGAATATATACGACGCTTTGTGCCCCGACCGTTTGCTCCACGCTCCGTAGACAATAAAATCCACCCTGCCCGCCTCTTCAGTGAGCGTCCGCACCACAAGTTTATCCCCAGCAGTACGCACCGCGCCAAGTATGATCGCACGAGTGGTGATGAGCATCGTCTTACTGCAATTTTGACATGAAACGTTGTTTGTCCACCACGAATCTCTCATGGTACGCAGTGCCGATCACGTCACCAGCCTCATCAGTGGCTGTGATCTCAAAACAGATTTTTCTGCCGTCGATCTTGACGATCTTTGCCTCAACAGTGACAGTCTTGCCTATTGCCGTCGCCTTCACATGCTCCACATTGATTTCTATTCCCACTGTGTCGCTGTTGTCGTCAAGAGTCGGGCGAACCATCTCAAGAGCCGTCTGCTCCATCTTTGCCACAAGAGCAGGAGTGCCGAACACATTAAGTCCGCCACTTCCAAGATTCACAGCTGAATCCTTATCCGTGACCGTATATTTCTTTTTTGAAACGTCGTTGATATTCATTTTGTTTTTCTCGTTTAATCTGTTCGATTGTAAAAATGTAAGAGACGTGGCAATGCCGCGTCTCTACAGTTATTATTTTCTTTGTCAAAAATCAATTGTCAACCTCAGGAATCATTGGCCATGGGTTGTGGATGATTCCGGCAGCGTCGAGCATCTTCTCGTAAACCTCCTTACGAAGCTTGTCGACAGCGGCCTTTCTTGGCAACGACTTGTCGGCATACATAGGTTCAAGCACCTTTAACGTCATCAACGGCTCTCCCTTGGCAAACAATTTTCTCCAGCCTGTACGCTCACGGTGGACATACACCATCGGAATAATCGGCATGTCGTACTTGTAGGCCCAGTTGAACGCGCCCTTACGGAATGGCTTGAATGGTTTGTAGAAATCCCAACGCACTCCTTCTGGGAATATATGGAACCACTCTTTTCTCTCATGCAAAATGTCGAACGCCTCGTTAAATTTCTTTATTCCGCCCATATTCTCAGGAATAGGAATACATCTTGCACCACGAAGATTGAAATAGTCGCTTGTCTTGAATGTGTCTGCCCATGCGGGAATCCAAAGACGACGGTAGCCAACAGCTTTTCTCACACCAGGCACATCCCAGCGATACTGGTGGTTAGCCACTGTGATCGCACCGTTGCTGAAATCCTTACCGTCTAACACATGCTTGTTCTCAATCTTCAAACCATATATCATCCAGTTCAGGAAATTGCAAAGATACGTCTTCAAATCGCAAAGGAACACATTCCTCTTGTAGTCTGAAGACTCGTCAAGATAAGGATAAGTCTCATCAAACTTCAAATCCCTCACCACTTCCACTTTCACCATGCGGCGAAACGGATCGTCATCAGGAAAATTCACAGCCAAATCTGGCACATAAACACCTTCCTTCACCTTCAACTCCTTGTATTTCTCTCCGTTCAAGCAAGAAACTTTCTCCATCACCGTCGATTTTATTTTTTAGTATAGTCAATATTAAATTTTTCAAAGTGGATTCCGACAAGCGGCGAGAACAACGCCACGTCTGGAAATTTCGCCGGACGCACTCCTATCGCCTCAATCTTGGCAAAACTTGCAGTGCCGCTACCATTGTAATCCCACTTCACAACCTTTCCGTCTTCAACAGACACAAGAGGAAACTTCACCATATCGGATGTCATCGGAATATTGAATCCCCACGACTGCACCTCTATTCTGAAAATTGGTTTTCCATCACGTGTCACAACTATTGTCTCTGTCTTGTCGTCTACCTTCTCTATATTGAAATCAGCAAGCTCCTTCTTGCAGAACACCTTCTGCTCCATCGCCTTCGCAGATGAACAATATGCTTTTGATACCACGTAGGATTCATCTCCATCAATGGCAAACTTACCAGGTATGAACAAAAGCTCCTGATATGGTCCTGCCGACGAATTTGTATAGTTTGCAAAAATTACTGCACCAAAACCTCCCTTAAAATTTTTCTTTTGATCTTTTGAAAGAAAACAATCTTTCTCTATAAACTCCTCGTCAAAATAGTAGGCAAATATGTATCCATTGCCCTCTTTTACTTGCTTGTTAGCTTCCATAGCCCTTTTACCATTTGAATTTCAGCCCAAAAATACAATTTTTTCAATTGTGGAGCAAAATATGTGGGAAGATAAGTGGTGAATTTTTATTATTAGCTTTTCACACAGTTATCTCCAGCAGTCTCACTCCCTTCTCATCGCTGAAATACCACTCCCATATTGTCGACGGAATTTCACCGTCTCTGGCTGTTTTATAATCTATTCCGTACGATTGGCATATTCCTTCCGCCTTGAATCCATGGCTCTCCGCGACGTAGTTTTTCACCGTCTCCGTCTGTTTCATCGCAAGACGTGTGAAGATGCTTCCTATACCATCGTTCACAAGAAGAATTCGCAGATTGGTGTTCGCCGCGCTCCACAGTCCGCTGACATCATAGAAGAAACTCAAATCTCCAATCACAAGGTAGACGGGCTTATCCCCCACTCCACTCGCATATCCGATCGCCGCGGACATACTTCCTTCTATTCCATTCACGCCTCGGTTGCAAAAGAACCGCAGTCTTTTGGCTTGTGCTTCTGGCATACACCAAAAGGCATAATCGATGGCTCGAACGGTTGTGGAATTGGCAATGAATATTTGTGATGACGGTGCTATACGGCTAAGAAATTCACTGTATACCGCCGGATATTTTGTGGCATCCATCTGTGTGTGGATACTCGTAGAGACGTAGCGCGCTACGTCTCTACAAATCATCCATTCCTTATCCGAGACGTAGCACGCATTATCCGAGACAGAGACTACGTCTCTACGATTTTTCCATCCATTGTCAGAGACGTAGCACGCTACGTCTCTACAGTTGTCCACATACAAATGTGTCATACATTTGAATGTGTCGGCAAATTCCATCGTTTTCGACACACGGACCACCGTCTGTGGTTTGATTTTTGTGATTGCCGCCTTCGCTATCTTGCTGACAATATGTCCACCTATATATATCACAAAATCAGGATTATACGCCTCTATTTTGTCGTCTGGAATGCGATTATTATTCGTCTGACACGCGCGTCCGTGCGTCTCTACGTGTGGCGCAAAATATTCCATATTTGACAATACCTCTGTGTAGAATGGAGCTCCGAGACGGATGAAGGCATCAATGTAAGATGGATTAATTCCGTCGTTCTGCCCTACTATCACCAACGGACGTTTGGATTTTTCCCACAATGGCTTCAATGTGTCGCCAAAAAGAGAAGCGTCTCCAATGAGCGATATTTTTCTGAACTCTGGAAGAGCCTCGACGGTGCACTCGAAAAACGGTTCTTTAATCTGCATATTGATCTGCACCGGCCCGTGCTGCCCCGCATACGCAATCTCCAAAGCTGCATTGATCTCACGATTGGCAAACCACATGCCGTCGGCACTCTCGTCATCCTCCACGTCGACACTATATTTCACAGCCGAAGCCAACGCTGATGTCTGCCACATCGTCTGACCCATCATCTGCCCTATCATCTCCTTCGGACGGTCGGCAGTGACCACTGCCATGCCAATCCCTTGATACTGAGCCTCAACCAGTGCCGGCAAAAGATTAGCCACCGCGCTTCCACTCGTGACACATACCGCAACTCTCCTGCCCGTCTGCGCCAAACCAAGCGTCATGAATCCCGCGCTTCGCTCGTCGAGTGCCCTGTGCACATCGAAATCCCCACAACACATAGATTCCACAATAGGCATGTTGCGACTGCCCGGACAGACAACCACGTCTGAAAACGAATGAACTTTAAGCAGATATATCAGCTGCTGAATATGTTTCTTTATCGAGTATGCCATCTCTGTTTTGGATTACGCATACAAAATTAACACAAATCATAAAAAATAAGAAACTGTTTAATTAAAGGATTTTGCCTCTTGCCCATATATCAATTAGAATTAAACCACAGAGACTCAAAGATCTCAGAGAAAGTCTGCGAATTTTAAAAGAAAAACATTCATAAAATAAAGCCGAACAAAAGAGAATCAAAGAAATTATTTAATTTTGAAAAAAATATCAATATTAAGGTAATATGGCAAAATCAAGTTCAATCTACATGGGAGAGGGCAAGATGGCTCTTTCTGGAAAATGGGGAAGCGCATTTAGCGCATGTATGGTGGCGATGGCAGTGACTATGGTACCATCATTCTTACAACTTTTATTTATAGACACCACAACACAATCGCTTCCTTTGTCTTCTGCTACAATTCTCTTTTATATTATCTCTTTTGCGTGGGCATTTTGCGTGTCCTCTCCTCTCTTGTTTGCCTGTGTGGTAGGATTGCGACAGATGCACATCTCTAATGAATCTCCTTTGGATGTGATGATTGAGAAATTCAAGAAAAACATTAGCAGATATATAGTATTAGAACTCAAAATAGCGTTAAGAATACTTGTTTTCATTGCTATCCCATTGGTAATCTATTTGATTTGCATATTTAAAGGCTTTATGGAATATGGAGATATGAACCCATCTTCCCAATATGGAGGAATCGCCTCATTGAGTATGTTTGCCTTAGGTATAATATACATCTATAAAACCTTTGAATTTATATTTGTTCCTTTCATTCACAATGATAATCCAGATTTGACGGATAACGAGATACTCGACAAGAGTGCTATGCTGTCAAAGGGCTATAAGTGGACAATGTTCAAAATAATGTTGCGCGCTATATTGCCAGCATTCGCAATTCTTATTGTTTTGGGTATTGCTTTCTCATTTGTGTTTATGGGAGCACTCATCGGAGGAATAGCAGCCGCTGGAGCCGGATATGATTTCTCTAATTTGCCAGCATCTTCGTTTGGCCTGACTTTCCTTTTTATCTACATGATCATTGTGCTCTTTCTTGCTGCCTTTATCCAAACAAGAATGGTTCTGCCATTCTCTGTGTTATACTCTGAGCTGACAGGATATAACAATAACGATCAAAATGATCAGGGAAAAACTCCTGTTGCTGTTCCAGAAAATGTTATCGTGACAGATCCTGAAGAAAACACAAATAAGGAAGAGGAGAAAAAAGAGGAGCCTGAAATTCCTTACGAACAAAGATATATGCCTCGATGACGTTGACGGTTGGCAAATAGCAGTTGGCAAATAGCAGTTGGCAAATAAAATATGACAGATATGAGTGAAGCAATTTATAAGACAATCAAGAAAATCGCAGAGGAGGCAAAGGGTGGCAAACTTACTCGCGCCGACCTTGCCTACGACCTGAAAATGACTGACTCACTGGAGGTCAGCCGTCTGGCTTGGGAAGCCTATAACCATTATGGCAAAGATCCTCTGATAAAGTCTACTTTCGTCAACAACGACAGCAACACTTCAATCGTGGATGATTATGAATTGCGTCAACTTATCGCAGCCGATAATAAAGATGGCTATTTCAACGCTTTGTCGAAGGATCTTGAAAATGGAGAAAATGCGTTGACGGTGCTTGATAATATGCTGGAGACGAAGATGTCGGAGGCTGTGGCTTCTGAGATGAGCAGTCTGATGAGCATCATCATGGGCACAAGGGGCATCGAGAATGTGAAGAATGAAGCATCGCAGGCTGTGCAACTGTATGGTCAGCTTATAAACGTCTACGATGAGGCAAAGAATGGTGTGAAGGAGGTGGCCCACGATTTCGTCGACTTACGCACGGAAATCCTTCACGTCTACGAGAAATACGCACAGATGCTTGTGGATTTCTACGGTGACTCCATCAAACGCGTCGCCCCATCTCTTTTCGATTTTGATTCAATCGAATATCTCGACACCACACAGATGTTTGAAAAAGTCAAACTGCAATATGACCTGCTTTCTGAAAACTGCTCGGTGATGATGTCGGAGATCAGCGACGGGTTCTCTAAATCCGTGCAGATCGCCTCACAAAGCAGCAAAGCTTTGGGTGGCGGAGCTCTCGCTGTTGCGGCTGTCGAGGCAATCAAACATTATCTCGACGCTTCCGAAAAGACCGTCAGAATGAAATCCGACCTCGAGGCTTTCAAGATGAATATCAAGAAAGACGTCACAAATATCAAGTCGGACTACACCCGTCTGGCGACGGTGTACAAGACCATCAACGACCTGTATATTCCTAAAGCAGACGCATATTTCAAGTTTGGCGGCAAACTCCTTTCTGCCGAGTTTGAGCAGATGGTTTCCACACTGTATGCCAAGGCTGGTGTGGCAGAACTTGTGAAGGAGCGTGACGAAGTGATGGACGAGATCCGTGCTGTGTCTGACCAGCTCAACGACCACAACAACAATATCATCTTCTATGATGAACAAATAGGACGTTGCCAAGGAATCCTGACAGACAAAAAGGATGATTACGAGAACGCCAAGAGTCTGCGTCCAAACAAACCATCAGTGATTGTCAATGTGCTGACATTTGGTTCAGCTGACAAAAAATACAGCCAGAAGATGTTCAAATGGAAAGGCGTCTATGGCAATCTGGTGAAGGAGTATGAGAATGCTATCGTCGACGAGAAGGCTGACACATCTGAATTGGAATCTAATAAAAACGCAAAACGTGAGGCAGAACAGAGACTTGCCCAACTTAAAACGAGACAGAAAGAGCTGACAGACAAAATCCTGAAGACCATTTCCGTCGACGCTGACATGAAAAAACAACTCGCCACTCATCTGGAGGATATCCTCAGGATGCTCCACGTCGGCAAAGAGATTCTTGAGAGCGGACTCGACGCAAAGAGCATAAAAGCAATCAATATCGACACTTATCATTCAAATGAACTTCCAGAAGATATCAAATCCGCTGTGGCAAACTTCAAAGATCTTGTCGGAGAAGTGGCTCCAAATCTGAAGGAAGACATGAAGAAAAATCTGGAAAAGAATTTCAGCGAACAAGAGATCGCCGAATTGAAGAGAGTATATAATGAGAGCGTCAAACTCACCGACGCGCTTGTGTCGCTTGAAGCGTTGAAAGAGCAGAATCAGGTGTCGTCTGAAATCTACGATAAAGAGCTGGAGAAGATCCAATCACAATTCAATTCTCAGATGGCAGACATCGACGCCAAAGCAGATGTGCTCGGCAACGTGCTCAAAGATCTCAACACTGCTCCCGATGCAGAGGCAAGAAAGAAAGCCATAATCAAGCTGACCAAAGGAGGCAAAATATTTGCAGACGAAGATGAATTCAACAACTTCATCAACGGAACCCTAACAATAAACATCTAATTCCACCATCTTTCCCGTAGGGACCACTTTTTCCCGTAGGGAATTAATGTAGGTAACACATATGACAGAATATACAAGCAGCCACAGACGACAGGATATGGGGGCTGACACATTCGACAAAGAACAGCAGGAGGCAGAAAGAGCAGCCGCAAAAGGAGAAGAGATAGAACGTAAGAAACGAGAGAAAAGAGAAAGACTTGAGAAAGATCCTACATATAATTTCTGTTCCAAGATCAGCAGGTGGATGGACAAATTTTATCTGGATCCTATCATTGGACTAATTCCAGGAGGTGTGGGCGACATCGTCAGCCTGACATTGACTGTGCCATTCATATATGTGGCCGCGACGAAGATCAAATCCATTCCGTTGACACTGGCTATAATCTATAATTCATTGGTAGATATGTTGATAGGAGCCATCCCCGTGCTCGGAGACATCATAGATATTTTCAATAAAAACCACAAGAAAAATTATAAACTGCTGACAGGATTCATAGAAGACGATAAGGAAATCAAGCATGAGGTAAACAAAAAAGCCATTTTTTGTGGAATTGCAATAGCGATATTGATATTCCTCATCTGTCTTGTGTTGAAATTCGTGGGAGAATTGATCGGCTATGTTTGGGAATATTTCACAGGATTGTTTTGATGATTGAGGGTTGATGATTGAGGGTTGAGGGTTGGCATCATAAAAATATAATAGTTAAGGTGATGAAAACAAATTTAGGAATAAAAGTTTTTGCAATAATTGCCTCTATCATATTGCTAATACCAATAAGCAAAAATTGGTTTTCGTTTCTCGCACGCTCTATTTCTGATGATAATGAGACTCCAGACACTTCTTTAGAGTATACAGTTTTAACTGACTCTAATACCACATTTATGCTTTTATTTGATTCTACCGTTGTAATAGGTAAGTGTCGTCTTTCTCAAACAAAAAATATTTCCATTCCGGAAAAAGTATGTATTAGAGGAAAAGAATATACTGTCACTGTTATTGGAAAATTTGCTTTTAAAGATTGTTCCAATTTGACAAATATCGAAATCCCTGAAAGTATCGAAAGTATTGGAAAATATGCGTTTGAAGGTTGTTCGAGTTTGAAAAATATCGTAATTCCTGCGAATGTCACAGAAATTGGAGATTTTACTTTTTTGGGTTGTTCGAGTTTGGAAAACATCGTAATTCCAGCAACTGTCGAAAGTATTGGAAAATATGCGTTTGCTGGCTGTTCGAGTTTGGAAAAATTCGTAATTCCTGAAAGTGTCAATAGCATCGGAGAGTCTGCATTTAATATATGTTCTAGTTTGAAAAACATCAAAATTCCTGAAAGTGTCAATAGCATTGGAGAATCTGCATTTCATAACTGTTCTAGTTTAATTAATATCAAAATTCCAAAAAGTGTCAATAGCATCGGAAATTATGCGTTTGAGGGTTGTAATAATCTTAATGTTATAATCGATAATTCAAAAGACAATGTGAAAATTGGAAAGGATGCTTTTAATGGATGCAAATCGGTAAGGTATACTAAATGATAGATTAAAGCGATGAAAATAAATCCAAAAATAAAAGCGTATGCAATAATTGCTTTAATTGCATTACTGATACCAATAAGCATAAATTGGTTTACGTTTCTCGCACATTTTTTCTCTGATGGTAACGATACTCCCGTCAATCCTTTGGAATATAAAATCTTAACTGATTCTACCGCAGCAGTAAGTAAATGTCGTCCTGAAATAGAAAACATTTCCATTCCTGAAAAAATACATATTGAAGGAAAAGATTATACAGTCACAAAAATCGGGAAAAAAGCTTTTAGTTATTGTCGTAAACTAACCAATATCATAATCCCTTCGAGTGTCACAGAAATTGAATACTCGGCATTCTCCGGTTGTTCCAGTTTGACTAATGTCAAATTGCCATCAAATATCACTTGTATCAATGACTTTACTTTCTACGAGTGTACCAATTTGAAAATTATCATAATTCCTTCGAATGTCACAAGCATCGGGTATGAGGCTTTTGAGGGATGTAATAATCTTGACGTCGTAATCAACAACTCTAAGGATGGTGTAAATGTTGAAATGTATGCTTTTAAGGGATGCAAATCGGTAAGGTATACTAAATGAGGGGTGAGAGTTAACGGGTGATAGGTGATGGTTGATGGTTATCTCTAACCCCTTTCGCTTTAAGCCTTATGCCTTTAGCCTTCATCAATCATCAATCGTCAATCATCAATCATCAATCGTCAATCATCAATCGTCAATCATCAATCATCAATCATCAATCCGCCCATCACCTTCTTCACCACACATTTGATCGCCGCCTGTTCCTCTTTCAGATCCAGCATCGACAACACAGCCTGCAGCTCCTTCAGCAAATCAGGCTCACGTCTGCACAGCTGGTATGCAATCTTGATGCAGACCGCCCTCACAGCCACAGGCAGACGCATATTGCAGATATTGTCGAGAGTGAAGTTGAGCAGATCGACGTCGATCTCTTCCATCTCAGGCAGAAGCATCAAAGATATGTTGAGCCACAGACGAAGCTCCCCCTCCTCTCCACGATTCGCCAATATTTTCTCCACTATCTCCCGACGGTATGGCAGAAGACGTTTCCTATCCTTCTTGCACAACACCTCCATCACCCACACCGCATGCCATGCCAGACGGGGATCATCACCACACGTGATTTCCCAAAGCGTGGATATATCCGTGCCGCCGACGAGAATGTCGCCGACAATCGCGTCGACACTGCTTTTATGTAACGGTTTGACAGATAATATTGATATGATGTCCATTTATAAACTCCCCAAACTATTTTGTAATGTAAATATAACAAGTAAAAAACATTTTCATTTGTTTTTTTGACGTTTATTTGCTTATTTTGGATTTTATAAAATCAAAATGAAGGACTTTATGAAGATAAGAAATTTATTTTTCAACACATTAGTTTGCGCATCACTTATCGGTTGCACAGGAGGAGATGATCCAAAATCTAATTTGCCAAGCGGAGCACAGAGTTTTCTGAACAAACATTTTTCAGATGTCAATATAAGCACTGTGGAGAGCGATGACGACAGCGACGTGGAGGTGACACTTGAAAATAAAATCCGTATCAGATTCGACCGCCGCGGCACATGGGAAGAAATCAACACAAAGAGAAACGGAATGTCGGAATCATTGAAGAAACTGCTTCCAAACCAGATAAACAACTACGTGTCGAAAAATTATCCAGGACGTGTGATAAGAAAAGTGGAGAGAAAAAAATATGGATACGAGGTGACTCTCAACAAACCTGATCCCGTGATATTGAAATTCACAAAGGGCGGAGCCCATATTCCTGAAGACGAGTTTGCTCAGTAGACCACACAAAGCATGATCACGCTCTTGTGTGGATAAAATAATGCAGCTCCTATGGAAATCATTGTCATCATTCAAGCAGCCATTATCATACTGCTCATCAAGACCCTCTTATCCAAAGACAAAAAGGTGAAGGAGGCGACGTCTCTATTGAACGGCTATGGCAATGAAAGGGAAAGCATCACATACAGCTGGAAACTAGACTCTGCAAGAAAGACCAAACTGAAAGGCCATCTGACTCTGCGATTCAACCCTGACGAGATAAAAGAGCAGCGGCTGAACAACCCGTTCGCCACTTTCAACAACTCCAACACAAATGGCGTGGAAAGCAATCTGCGGAAAATGTATTTCTACATGCTCAACAATCCACGCACACTGATGCATTGCGCGGAGATTGTCAAATATATCAACCGTGAATGCAGCAAAAACCGTGTGGATGAACTCGACAAACTTCAATTTGTCTTGGATTTCGTCCAGGAGCCGAATGTGAAATACAATTACGACCATGACTGCGCTGAAATCCAATATCCCAAAGAGTACATCCGTTTCCCAGACGAGACGCTCTACGACAGACATGGCGACTGCGACTGCAAATCCTTCCTCGCCGCCACCCTCTTCCATCTGATGGGCTACAATGTGCTATTTCTCGTCTCATACAAAATTCAGCATGCAGCAATCTGCATAGAATACGACGAACGTTGGAAAGCATTGTTGCAGAATTCCATGAGCACCGTCGTGACAGAATATGAGGGACGCAAATACGTCTACTGCGAAACCACTTCCGACAACTTCAGAATAGGCGGCATATCTCCCGAATTCACAGTGAAGGATTTTGAAACTAAAATTGAACTTAGAGGATAAAATGATAAAACCACAGAGATATTAAGAAGTTGTTCCATTTTAATTCAAAATTTGGTTATAGACTCGAGGCTTGTTAAGGACGGAACGTCCTAACCACTCCCCACGTGCGAGCCGTAGGCGAGCACATATATAGATAGAATAAAAACAAAGACTCTGAGTTTTAAGAGAACGTTTTCTTTTATAAGAAAAGCAATTCAGAAATCTATCATTATTTGGAATCATATCAATTTTTGACCGCTCGTCCTTTCGGACTCGCGGAAAGAGGAAAAGTTAGGGCGTTCCGCCCTTAACAATCCTCGTAATAATCAGCCATAAACCAATATTTTGTTATCATTTACTCACAAATGACAAAGATCAACGACGCATACGCTCGTGTGATTGCGAACCTATGATTGATATACAAAAACAATAGGGGCAGGTATGAAACCTGCCCCTACGTCTCTTTTATTGGATGACATCATGGGATTTAATGGACATTGATGAACATCCTCAAGAGATCCTCGAATTTATTTCACCACAACCTTATATTCCGCATCTTTCACCACCACATTATAAACGTCGGATGAAAGCGGACTCAGATTCAAATATCCGCCAATGATCGTTTTCTCCATCACCATCTTGCCATTGTTATCGTAGACGGTAACTATTCCATCATAGAGATTGCCATCCGCGTCGCTTATATACAGATCTCCATCAGTTGGGTTTGGATAAACCGACTGTTTGCCAGCATTCACGTCTGCCACATCGGTAGGATCTTTAACCTCTATATAACCTGTATATGTGGCTTCCGGATCCGCATCACTTACAGTTGTGACTGTCCAATTATATATTCCATCGACAGTTGGCGTTCCACTGAAGTAGATACTCTTCGAAGCCTGGTCTATCCTCGTCTCTATTCCCTCTGGAGCGTTCGGTTCCCAAGTGATGTTGACGGTGGACGCTCCATCCCATGTCAGATTATATTCAGCGATAGGATTATTGACATACACAGTCTGTTTGCTTGATCCGCCTCCATGTTTTGTCAGAGTAGGCTCCACCATATTGCGAAGTTTCTTGTAATATTCAATTGGGCTGTAACCCAAGTGAGGAGGCTGGTTGTAGCCGCAGTGCTCCCAAGCCACAGCCATATCGTATGTGTGGTCGTCACGTAGCCAAGGAAGCTTATAGTCGCTCGGCATTGTTGTCGTGTAGACGGTGAGATAATACTGGCCATTCTGTTCTGTCCAGAATATGGACTCCTCACGCCAGTCGCCAACAAGGTCGGCCTGCAGACATGGGTTGTATTTGGTAGCATTGTTGGTGTTGGCTCCCCACTGCACCTTTGCTCCGTTCACCATGATATTGTATCCGAAAGTGTATTGGCGCACCCACGTCTTATTCACATTATCCCATTTGTCGACATGACCACGGTCTGTATACTCTTCAAGCAAATCGCCGTCCCAGAAGATACGTCCGTTGATTGAACTGCTGTTTGTACTTCCGGTATGCCACTTGGCAAACTCCTTTCCCTTGCATGTGAAAATGTTGTCACAGCTCCACTCCATCGCCTCAGCTCCATCGTATGTGCTGTCGCAGTCGAGAATCAAGCCACGGCCTGTATCACCTCCCGTCTGGGCTTTTGAGAACATCTCTCTTCCTGTACGGGCATCAAACATAGCGCAATCATATTTGGCTGTCGTCTCCTCTGTGATCATGAAATATTCCATTCCTTCATTAGACGGATCAAACTCACCCAAGTGAGTGGCGTCTCCATGACCCAAACCTGTGCTCCAAAGAGTTTTGCCATCGTGGTCGAGACATGCCGCGCCGACGATGATCTCATCAAATCCGTCGTTGTCCACATCACCACAAGTGACACTGTGGGCTCCCTGAGCATAGATTCCCTGCCCCGGTCTGTCAGAGGTATGTTTCCATAGAGTGCTCAACGAGTTTCCATCCCAAGTGTATGCCGCAGCATATGAATATGTATAGATTCCACGTGTGGTCACAGCACATGGTTTTGCCTTTCCATTCACGTCGAGGAACGCCACACAACCTTTCATCCAGTTGCCACGGTGTCCGTATGTGTTGCCATCAGAATTTGTAGGGCGGTCATCCCAGTCGGACTGGATATTGAAGTATGGCCAATAGTCGATTGTAGCCAACTCCTCACCATTCTTTCCGCTGAAACATGTGATCCACTCCGGACCGCCGTCTGTAATAACCCCGGATTTGTTGATTGAAGAGTGGTTTGGATTAGATCCAGCAGCCGCACCCTTGCTAAGGAAATTGCCCTTTCCATCTTTTGTGCCAGGAGCAGTCTTCGTGATCAGCTCTCCATAACCGTCGCCATCAAAATCGTAGCAAAGGAAAGTGCAGCGACATCCGCTCAAGATATTCGGACCAAGGTTCACTCGCCACACCAAAGTGCCGTCCAGTTTCAAGCAGTCCAAAAGAGGAGGAGCTGTGGGAGTGGCCAAAGCACCCTCACCTGCCGACCAGCACATGATGATCTCCTGCTCACCGTCGCCATCCATATCATATGCCGAACAATCGTATGGCTGATATGTCACCACATCACCACTTGGCAGTCTGTATGTGCCCGGATGATTGAGTTTGATATGATGGTATGGATACGCGTCTACCTTGATTCCTGATTGAGAATCAATCACGTCGCCAGCCTTATTCAAAACCTCAAGCGAGAATGTCGATTTGGCATAATTCGATGAAAGCGACGTGTTGGTACGATCCTTGGATGAGAACACCAGTTTTCCATCAGCATACAGATTGTATGTGGTTGATTTTGGAGAATCCGTCGCACGCATACGCCAGCTTACGAACACATTTCCGTCCGAACATGCCCATAGTCCACGGTTGTCTTTGGCTTGGACTGTCCCTAACCCTAATGTGCTCAACAGTAAAGCAGAGAAAAGATTCTTTGTTGTATTTTTCATGTTATCCTAAGTTTTCAGTTTATGCTTGCTAATATATAGAAGTTTCATGAAAAACCACTCCATCTAATCAGTTATTTCATTGTATAATACGAATTTCGATGCTGAATGGGAATAAATTCATCTATAAACTAGAACATAGTCAAAATCAAAAATTCATACCTGCTCGTTCTTGCTTGCAGGAGAGAAACTGGATTAGCACCAATATCTATCAAACATGGGCCATAAACAATCTTTTTTTAATTGTAAAATGAACTTTATGGCAAATTATTTTAGTTAAATTTAAAAACAGCTCCTGATTTTTTTATAATTTTGCGATGTAGGTCGACGTTGGTTATACCAATTTCTTCCCGCACCTGTAGAGGTAGGGTGATTCCCTACCTAATTTTTTTCTTTTTCCACAAGCATCTGAATTCACTGCCAAACAAATAATATACGTCTGGCAATTCTTTCCAACTTCCATCTTTTTTTCTCTTATGTTCTTCTCTGTAACAAGCACTCTCTACAATGGATATATCCGCTTTCCTTGTGATATAAAATATCACGTTGTCGGCTTTCCTTCCATCGCAAATTAATTTTCTTACAGACTCTTCATTATTATAGTCAGATGTCTTTATATCCCATGTTTTATTATTGAAGAATATATCTGGATAGCCTCTAGGTTTAAGATCTTCTTTTTTGAATTTTAAAAATTCTCGATATGGCTTACCATATATCATAATTTCATCAATATATGGCAATACATTCTCAGGTAATCGCAACACATGATGACCTATTTTAGCCAACTCTTCACATACTTTTATTTCTGCATATGTTCCTTTTCTTTTTATATTGTCAACATCTTTCCATTTATGAGTGATAATATAACCTCCAGATTTTCCATAGAACTGTACTTTCCTCCATTCTATTGAAAGTGTATCATATTGCATTATTGACTAAAACGATAACTTTAACCATTATTAATATTTATTGATTTAACAAACTCTTCTTTAGGATAGACTTTCACTGCCACTAATCCTTAATTTGTTTATCTGCTGCAAAAGTATAAAATACATCTTTTATAGAAAAATAATTTATATAAAAATAGAGACGCGGCATAACCACGTCTCTATCATAAAACTTTATTTTTTTATTTTCTCCATCATCCGAACAACAATGGGAAATATCAATTAAAACTTGTTAACTTCCCTCACAAACCACTGCATACGTGACTTAACGAAATCCTTCAAATCACTCATGCTCTTGCGGTAAGACTCTGGCGTTGTGGCACTTGATGACGAACCTTGGCCGCTGCCTGGCCAGCCCCAGCCACCGCCGCCGCCAAACATGCCTCCTCCAAACATACCTCCTCCAGATCCGTTTCCGACCTTATTGGCTGTCGCAGACAATAACAAATATTCTGTGTTCTCGTCGATATAGGCAAGGATCTCATCCAAATGCGAATTGATATCAAGCACTTTCTCTTTCAACATCTGCTTGAATGCCGGCATCTTGATAAATTCACCAAACCAGCTTGTGCAGGTATTTCCTCGTGGTTGTGAGATAGGGTTGGTAGTGATGTAGTAGCCCTCTATATCGTTGTAGCCACCCATAGCTCCAAACGGATTGCCACCCCATGCGATATCGAAATCCCACATCGGACCCATCTTTATCGTACCGTCTTCCATGATGGTGAAATAGCAACTTGTGTGCATATTTCCGTCGACATCACGCGACCACTCCTTTACTAAATACCAGTCGACGAAGCTTTCCAAATCTATCATGCTCATCAACGTGTTGTAGTCGCCGCTGTATAGGGCCGACTCGAATTTGTCGATGATGCTCTTCACATTATTATACTCTTGTGAATTAGGTTGCAATTCCGGATCCTTAGTGAAGAAAGCATTGTGAGATTTCGGACCTTCTATCGATCCGTTGCCCAATCCTGCCTTGATATCGGCCTCAATCAGATATTCTCCATTCACACGATTATCGTTGATCTTTGCCTGCTCACATAAATAATAGTTGCCCTTATGAACTCCATTCAACACCAATTCCGCATTGTATCCGCTTGGCACCCAATCCTGGTTGGTGTATCTCTTGCCTATGTAGTTCGACATTGCGTTGCGGAAGAAAGTGGCATCGTAGAAGTTTGCCATCAACACCCAACGTTTGTGCTCAAGCATACCCAAGACACGAGCTTTCTTATTAAGTTTCACAGCATACGGACGTTTCTCTGTTGTGGCATCCCAAGTGGAATTTCCACGACCCTTCACCTGAGCCATATCTGGCGCAGCATCATAGTTGACCGTTCCATCTGCTTCATACACAGTGAATTGTGTATTGTCGAGCCATGTTGTTTTGTCTGTTATGTTCTTGTTGCCTTGTGTGGTGAGATATACGACAGGCAAACCGCTATTGTAGATGCATACCGTGTATGTACGCACATCACCGTTGCTTGCCACCACTTTGAATTGCTGTGGTTTTAGGTAGTAGACGGTGCTCTTTCCGCTTTGGATCTCCTCACCATTGCAATACACTTTCGCTCCATTTGCCACAGTGAAGTCTGCCTTCAGATTAAAGTCGACCAAATATGGCACGAATATCTTCACGCTGTCGTTTGCGATTGTTGCGGAATAATCCTCAAGCAAAGCATTTCCGTTGGAATTCTTCTTGATGTCGAACGATTTGATTTCGTTGTTGCTTGAAGCCCTGTCTGCCTTTGCGCACTTGCAAATTCCGTCGCTTACAGACGACAACCATGAGTATCTATTTTTTATCCAAGATGTTAGCGACGACGCTTCACTGCCCAGACTCTTATTGTTGTTCCACAATGCAGCGTTGGATTCTGCGGAAAGGGAAATCAAATCTTTATAATCCTCTATTGCTGAAGTGATGACACTCTCTGTGGAAGCGATCTCCTTGAAACGGTTGCAGACTGCCGATGAGAAATCCACATCCTGCATCATCTTCTCACACCATCCGGCATTAATCGTTGAGAAGCCTTCGTACGACTGTCCGTTGTTGCCAAGCCATTCTTCGTTTGAGAAAATTGGAGACATCGCTATCTTACCATCTGTTGTGATACGGAAATAGCAATCTTTCTTAAATAAGTGTTCATTCTTGCATATCTCGTTAGCCCAAATCCAGTCGACGAAACTGTTCTCATCTATGTAAGAATCAAACGATTTGCCACCGTAAAGAGCAGACTCAAATTTGTTGACAGCGGTTTTCGCGTTTTCCATCTCCTTCGACGCATCATCTTCAGCCGAGTCTACCAGACGAATCTTTGTTCCCTTATCTGATACGAACCACACATCGTCTGCCTCAATATCATCTGTGATCTCCCACACTGCGTCTTCCTTCACTCTTCCTTCTGACACACGTATCTGCTCACAAAGCAAGTATGTGCCGAGATGTCTGTCGCCCATCACCACCTCAACAAATTCAGATGAAGGAGTCCACGACATTCCCGTCAACTCTTTTCCAAGGTCGAATCCAACTTTAGCACGAAGCATAGAGGCATCATCCACATTTGAGAGAAGAATCCAGCGTTTGTTTTTTGCCATGTCGCCGAACGCTGTTTTCTTGCTGCATTTGATGTTGAACTCTCGTTTTGTATGAGAATCTTGACCTCCCTTAGGCTTTATTTCAGCAGTAGTCTTCGCAAGTGTTTTTCCTTCTGCAGAGGTCATCGTCAACGGATATTCTCCGTTCCACACCTTCGAAGCCATATCAGCAGGACCATCAATACGGATGATTGGCAAACCACTGTTGTGTACCTTCACGATGTAGGTACGAATATTGCCATCATTATCAACCACCTTGTATTCGACATCACCATTATAGACATTGCCGCTCACACCGCTCTTTTGCTGTATGCCATTGACAAATACCTTTCCCTTCGTTTCGAAAGAGGCTTTGATAGAGCCTCCCTCGTAATAAGGAATGAAGACGCTGATTTCATCCCCACTGATCTTGCCATCAAAATCGCTAAGCACAGCACCATTATTGCTTATCATTTTGAATGTAAACCATTTGATCTCATTTCCCGACGTCTTTTTGTCGGCTTTGTTGAAATCTATGGCATTGCTGGAAAACGTTATCTCCTTTATTTCTGAGATAGGGTATGTCAGGTCGAACGACTTTGTACTTCCTTCTTCGTTAAATTTGTTGACATTATCAACATTATAACTATCTCCGCCAAAGTCAACAGTTTGACCTTGGATTGTGCCTGCCACTGAAAGTAGCGAGGCTATCGCATATATCGTTTTTTTCATGATCGTTTCATTTATCCGTTATTTCCACTCACTTGACAACCATTTGATTCTTGCCGACAACCAATCCTTCAGATTAGCAATCTCATTTTTGTAAGTCTCACTATTATAAGACGATGAATAAGAGTTGGCAAGAGCATCACCGGCATTCTGCTCCGCTTTCTTGTCTATCCAAGCGAGGATGTCAGTTTCAGCCGACTTGACCTTCTCGAAAGCCTTCTTCAACGCAGAGTTGAAATCCGAATCATCTTTCAACAGAGAGACCCAGTTTCTGTCGTAGGCAGTGAATCCTTCCGTATCGGAATCAGCATTGAAAGCCTTTGCTGATTGGGTAGACGGAATAAAATGAATCTTTTTGTCGTCGTCCATATATATATATGTGTCACTTCCGAATGACTTGTCATTTTTTGCGACTTCATTTACCACTGTCCATTCAGCCACACTCTGGATGTCGAGCATCGAGTGCACCTGGCTCCACTTTTTAGCGGCGATCGCCTGCTCAAGTTTCTCCACCACTTCACGCGTACGAACAAGTTTCGCGCCATCCATACCGGTGTTAGGATCTTTCATTATAAAGAGGGAATTGAAAAGTTGGCTTTTGAAGTAGTCGTCTCCTTCATCAGGAGCGTCTTCAATGCACATCACTATTCCTTCCTCCACTCTTCCCTTGCAGACACGAGGTTGCTCGGAAATCAAGTAAAAGCCAATATAGTGGCCATCCATAATAAGAACCACCTCTTTTGCCTGTGGATTCCACGATCCGCTGACACGATTAGCTATCTCGTAGCCAAGCAAACCACGTATGCAGGCAAAGTCGCCGGCATTGGCTTCAAGAGTCCAGCGTTTGTTTTTGGTGATATTGAGAATCTCCTGTTTGCTGTCAAACTTGATGTTGAAACTGTTTTTCTTGCTTGAATCATAACTGTCTCCTTTCACCTTGATTTTGCAAGCATCAAGGCTCTTTCCATCCACCGAGATTGATTTCAGATCCGACCAATCTGTTGACAAACCATTAGTTTTGAGCTCAATAATCGGGCAAGACGGAATGACAGCGTCAAAATGATAAGTGCGGACGTCACCATTATAAGCAACCACTTTCACCTCTATATTTTTACCAATCTTTACCTCGTCGCCCTCTTTCCATGCCTTGCCATTTATAAAAATGTATGAGCCGGACGTAGAGAATGATGGGACAAATGATTCTGTCTTAGGTAGAAGGGGAATAATCGGATTAGCACCGTCTGCAAAAGAGGCATAAACTATTATTTCTTTTGTCTCTGCAGACATTGAGAAAAGCTGATTGAATGGCTGGGGTTTATCACTCGCCTTCAAGTCGACATCCTTCTCAGAAACCATTTTCGAGAAAGAGATATTTTCCACTTCATCCGATGAATACGACAGATGAAAAACCTGCTGATTGGGTTCACTCAACATAGAGTCGACAGCCTCCATAGGAAGAGAGATTGTCTTATTGTTTGTAAAAGTCACCTTAACTTCCCCCTGCGAAAAAGCAAAAAGAGGAACACAAGCTGAAAAAGTAAGTAAAAATTTTTTCATTTCTTGATAATTTTGAAGGGTTTCGCATTCACTTTGATTAAATAGACACCTGGCGCCCAACTGCTTACGTTGATTTTGGCTTCATCAGAACCAGACACTCGTGTCTTGCTCAATAATTTTCCATCATTACTGAACACCTCCACTTCAGAAGCGGAAGGAGAAGAGACGAAGATAGCGTCGGACGCAAGGGATGGATAGACGGAAGTGCCATTGTCAGAGTCGACAGACGCAACACCGCTCGCATTGCCGTCAAAAGAGATTTTCTCCACATCATCAAGATCATATTCCTGATACAAACCAGATGTTTTGATGAACAGAGCATTAGCAGAAGTCCAGTAAACTGGTTTTTCCGCCAGAGCATACGTTATTGATTCCTTGCTTTTTAGAATCACCTTTAGATTATTTGCCGCACCGACCTGCAGACAGAGCAGAACAGCAACAACTGTAAAAAATAATTGTGTTTTCATAGAGAACCAAACAAGTTTAATGTGTTTATAGAGTTTTTATGTTGTAGTATGAACTTTCATACAAAATAAATATTTGACGAGCAGACATAATGCTCCCCGTCTGAGTTGTAGTAAGAGTTATCATATTGTAATGTATTAGAATTAAGTATTAAACTATGGTAAACTAACGCTTTAGTTTAAACCGCATCAAATTTAAACAAATTTTTAAATGGTTGTATTTTTTGATGAATTTTGTTGTCAAAATAGGCTTTTAAATGAGTAAAAATGAATAATATGGTGAGATTTTGTGAAATTGTTTTGTCGTTTTTCCCAATTATTAAATAACGTGAGTTCGTATGAATTGTAATCTGTTGATCATATTCCACTTTCTGATTGGATTCTCATCTCTTTTTCTCATATAAAAGCGTAGCTTTTCTCTGTAAACTTTAATTCTCTGTGGTTTTATTAATTTTTTTTTTTTGTGCTCGCCTACGGCTCGCACGTGGGGAAGGGTTAGGGCCAATATCAATCAAACATGGGCCCTTAACAATCCTCGTTTATGACACTTCCACTGTCATTTTCTCCTATTTTTAAATTCGTCGAATTCACGTTAAATAGCATTTATCCTCTTACTAAACCCAAGTTGCTTTCGCAATGAAACATATTCTTAACAAAAGTTAAAAACCGGCACATTTGACATTTTGTTTCTGACATCCCAAAGGAGTTTTTTGTATCTTTGCAACGTTTTAAAGAAAATAAATCAAATTATGGTAAAAACAAGCGAAAAATTTACCCTCGTTAACAGTGGGGGGGTAAAATTAAAAGGTTTTAGTCTAACGAAAAACAGTGCAAAACTTATGGTAAATGTTTTCTGTCTGTTTTCAGTGTTTAACGCGACAACATCCTGCACGGATGAGTTAGTGGAGGATTCCACTGATGATTTGGGATCTGCCGAGGCTGTATCAGTCGACAAGGAGAAGTTTGGCAACACCATCATCTTAGGCAAAAAGCTCAACAATCCCTATTCTCTGAAGAATATGCAGGCGGCTTACGATTCGTTATGCATGGCATCGGGAGTGGCGACACGATCTGTGGATATGTTGCAACCTACGCATCTTTACGTCCGTTTTCTTCCAAAAGATTCTGTCGACATCAACCGACTCGACAAGGAGAAGCTTGATCTGTTCTGTTATCCTTTGGATTACGACGTGGAGCAGTGGGGCGACTATTACCACGATCCATCCATTCCAGAAGACCAGCCGACATGGCAATACACCAGAGTGCCGGTGGGTTATGATTTCCCGGATGTGCAGTATGAGATATTGGACACATGCTTCATTCCGGAAGACGAGGATGAGGTGGAGACACGTATGGCAGGCAACACGTTCTCATTGGGAGATCTTGAGGATGCCGCTTATGAGCATTCCGGCAACGGAGACATGCTGGTGAAGGATGAATTGAGAGCCAAGCATTCCCCTTGTGGAACATTCACTGTTTACAATTCTTACACAGGCAGATACGAAGGTGTAGCTGGCATAGCTGTCAGGATGGGCAAGTTTGTGAAGTGGTTCCACGTCTACACCGACAGGGACGGCTACTATTTTACAAAAGCCACATTCCGAACAGACCCACACTATTGGATCTATTTCGACAACAAGAAAGGGTTCAAAATTGGATCGTGGAGCGTCTTTGCGAATGCAAGGCTATGCGCTATGGGCAAACACTCCAACAAAGGCTACAGCCACGCTTTCAACAAAGGATCGGACATGTGGGCTCATTGTGCTGTAAACAATGCGGCATACTATATGTATGAGAATTTTGCGTCTTATATCCCTTCTGACATGAGGCTTTGGGTAATCGACAAAACAGACACTGGATGTGCTGCAATGTTAAACCATGGCACTGCATTCAAATATAAAGCAGGAGTTGTACTTGCTGCATTGTTGGCAGATGCAGGATTGAATACAGCAGCTGGATCTGTACCACCAGCAGCGAATCCTATAGCGACAACAGGGGCGACCACAATATCTGCTGTAATATCACCAGCGATGGCAGCAATAGTAGCCCCATTAGTTCCTGCCATTGCCCTTTTATCTCCTGACATCATAGTAGGCTCAAAAGACGAATCTTACTATGGATTGTTTGAGACCACTTGTCATGAATTATCACACTCTATGCACTTCAAAAAAGTGACGAAAGTATTTTGGAACCATTATATAGATGGAATTGTGGAATGTTATCTGAAAGGCAAAGGAACATATGGAGAGGATTCTACGACATCTCAATTTTCTGGAATTATTGGAGTGGGTGAGACATGGGGTTATGCTATGGGAAATTACATGCTTAATCAAAAGTATCATGCAGGTTGGTATCCAGCATCATATTGGTTTAAGCCAAATTCTACATTTACCCAGCTAAACAATGGAACTATTACTCCTTTGCAGTTTTTAAGTTGTATGGATGGAAATGTAAAAAATTTGCAATCTTTGAATGCATCACTCTCATCAAAATACCCAAAATTTCCTAAAAATATATATTAAAATGTTATGAAAAAGATTTGGATTTTTGCGATACTTTCAATATTCTTTAGCTCTTGTCCAGTTATGGAGGATCTGGGCGGTCACGTTTTGTTAAGAATACAAAATTTGTCCTCTCAGACTTTGACTTTTGATATGACATATAATAACACAAGTAGATTTCATTATGATCATTTGGAATTTGATGGTGTTGCTAATATTTGTGGCCCTGGTTATCATGATGATCTACAATCTCCTTATCAATTTTTGATAGAGGAATGTAAAAACAAACATCTTGTTGTTACATCATTGTATGGAGATACTCTCGCTAATTGGAATGATAGTTCTATGGTGTTTAACGACCAAACATATTGGTTAGTTCAACCTAATGAAGATGGGTATACTTGCACATTGCAATTGACAGATGAGGTGCTGAAGTTGAAATGATTTATATAGTGGAGGATCTGCGGATTCTTCACTATTTTTGTAAAAAAAACATGAAAAAAATCTTGTTGCTTATTTCGTTTGCTGTGTTCTTTTCTTCATGTCCTCTTATGGAAGACACGTCAGAATGTGCAGGATTTACGCGTACTTTTGATATATGGGCTGAAAATAATTTAGGCCTTGATGTTAAATGTGATATTATTGCTTATTTTGATACTTATATAGGTAAAGGGGGACATAGAGACGGGTCTTCGGAAATCGACAAAGAAAAGAACGAAAAAATAGTTTATTTTGATCTTGAAGACTTAGATTCATTCAAAGAGAATAATGATACTTTTAATTTGTCGAAAGTATTCAATGAGTTCTTTTACAACAAACAATTTGTTGTAACTTCATTGTCTGGCGACACATTAGCCAATTGGCATGATGGTTCTGCTGTGTTTGATCCAAAATATTGGTTTCTTGAACCACAAGAGAATGGTGATGTCCATTGCACCCTGCAGCTGACTGATGAAGTTCTGGAATTGAAATGATTTATAAATAGTGGGGAATCTGCGGATTCTCCACTATTAATTAAAATGATATGAAAAAGATTTTTTCGTTTCTGTGTTTTTCCGTGTTTTTATGTTCATGTCCTATGGAAGATATCAATAACGGAGATCGCATTAATATCTATATTCACAACAAATCATCCCAGATAATAGGTGTGGATTTTTATTTTGAACTTAGATCCAGCAAGTGGAGTTATAAAAAAGACTCTGTTTTGCCAGATTCAATTTCTCATTTGTGTGAAAAAGGTTTTGATGATATTATTGGGGAGAAAGCCATCTCTGCATTGAGAGAACGTTTTCACAATAAGAACCTTTTGATAAAAAATGCTAATGGTGACACCTTAGCTCTCTGGTCTGATTCATCTTTGGTTTTCCAAGACCAGTATTGGACAGTAAATACACAGGACAAAGGGGAATTTACAGGATGCACACTCCAGCTGACTGATGAGGTATTGAAGTTGAAATGATTTATAAATAGTGGGGAGTCTGCGGATTCTCCACTGTTTTTTATAGCTATGTCTTAATTCATGACTGTTTTTTCTTTTCCTCAAAAAAAGTAGAAGACTTTCTCTGAGATCTTCTATCCTCTGTGGTTTTATTGTGCTCGCCTTTTTTTCGTTTTACAATTATTATGACTTTCTTCAAGGCTTCCACAAGGGGTCATCCTACAAAATACCTAAATTTGGGAATTTCACATTTTTTAACATTAGGATACCTTTGCAGCGTAAAAAAGAAAAGTAAAGATGAAACGTAAATTTTTAATGATCGTGCTTTCCGCTTTCCTATTCTCTTGCGGAAATTCAGAAAAAAAGAGTAATGAGTCTACTTCATCTGACGAGGTGCCAGCATGCTGTAAAAACAAAGGTAATGAAGCAACGTCTTCCGACAATGTGCCAGAGTGTTGCAAAAATAAAGGAATGGAAATGCTGTTTCCCTCAGAAGTGTCAGCAAAAGGTGATTCATATCTTGGCAAAGAAGTTGCCGTACGCGGTTTTGTAAAAAAAGTATGTCACTGTTCTGGTAAAAAATGTCAATTGGCTGACAACGATGAGTCGGAAGTTTCTTTGACAGTATTTGCTAACGATGAGATTGGCAAATTTAGCCAAGAACTGACAGGCAAAAACGTGAAATACATCGGTGTGGTGAAAGAAAACAGAATCACTAAAGAGATGATAGCAGCTGAAGAAGCTAAACAAGCTGAAGAGGCGGCAAAAAGTAATAAGAATTGTGATAATGGGCAGGGTGAAGTGAAAGAGGAGAAAGGTCATAAACATTGTGGTAAGAACAAAGACAACAGCAAGATGAAGAAATGGATGGAAGAGAATAAAAAAGACTACTATCCAGTTTACTACGTCGAAGTAAAAAATTTTGAAGTCATGGATTAATCCTTCTTTCATGTGTCATGGTTTGACATATTTGGATTGAGAAAAGTTCCCCCCAATTTTTTATCTTTTATTCTATCAAACATTGTTGAAGCATAGAATAAAGAGAAACAAAGATCTGTTTATTAGACATTTTCATCAATTTTAATTACTCAGTTCCGCAAGTCATTTCAGATTATCACTTGTGAAACTTGGATCAGATTAGGAAATCTTATGGGATTCCCTACGGGATTGTTATATCTCAAAACAACCATATAAAATGTCTTTTCCAACTCATCTTTTAGTCCGCAATCCTATATGACAAGTACAATTATACATACAATGAAAAAACAAAATTAATTATAAACAAAATGAAAAAAAATTTTAGATTCCTTGCGTTAGCGGGAGTAATGTCACTTTCTCTCGGATTCACTGCGTGTGAAGACGACGAGGAGAAAGCAGAATCAACAATCAAGTCTACACTAAACATTTCACCTGATGTTGCCGACGCAATATCTGCAAAAGATATCAAGGCTTTGGCTGGAGCAAAGGTTACCTTCACAAACGTAAACTCAAAAGACGTTTACACTTTCGATGTTCCAGAATTGGATGCAGACGGATCCCTTTCTCTTGATGTCAACGTCCCTGTCGGAACATACGATATCTCTATGGAAAAAGATGTCGACGGTAAGATTATCTTCTTGAGACAACAGAATGTGACAATTAAGTCGGAAAATCAGCAGATTGAGGCAAAAATTATCGCAACTGTTGCTAATTCAAGCGATTATCAGTTCATCTTCTCAGAACTTTTCTTCAACGGTGAAAGAAACGGAGGAAGAATGATGCACCCAGACCAGTTTATGGTGCTCTACAACCCTACAGACAAAGTGCTTTACGCTGATGGTCTTGCTGTCGGAAGTACAATGCAGGCATCTTGTACCGAAAAGAAGAGTTGGTATGATGAATTCTACGGAAAAGGTTTGGTTCCTGTTCACGGAATCATCGTCATCCCAGGTTCTGGCTACGATGTGCCCGTTAAACCTCACGACAAAATCGTCATCGCCTTCACAGCAATCAACCACACTGCTACAGAAGGAAAGAACCCTATAGTAAAACGTGATACTACTTTTGCAGCTGATGGAAGTGTTGAGAGCGTAAAGGTCGACACTCTTGGATGGGACGGATACACATACGACAATGCCATCGACTTGAGTGGAGCCGACTATGAAATCTATGATCCACAACTTTATACAAGCGACGTTGATAATCCGAACGTTCCAAATGTGAAGGAAATTTATCCTGCAGAAAACGACAACGGTGGATACGGTGGTTTCTACCTTCACCCTCGTGGATACCAAAACGCATTCATTTTCAAGTTGAAGAACGGCAATCAGGAAACTCTTAACGAATTCTTCGCAGAACACTCAAGTGTCACAACAGTTCAGGACAAAGAGAACAATAATGTTGAGATTCAAATGTTGAGTGTACCTGCTTCAATGATCCTTGACGGTATCGCAACAAGTGACATTCCTTCTGATATCGTGACAAATGCACTTCCTCAAACTGTTGACCGCGGTAAGCAGTTGGTAAAAGGATGCCACAGCGGTTTGCTTGTGAAACGTAAAGGAAACGACAAAGACGGATATGCTGACACTAACGACTCTTCTGTTGACTGCGAAATTCTTTCGCCTCACAAAGATTATGTCGGTTATCCAGAAGGATGGAGAAAATAATCTGAGTTTTTTTTACTCAGGGATGTAAAATACCATTTTTTCAACTACCTCGAATCCGGGATGAAATGTATTCATCCCGGATTTTTCAAAAAAGACTATTTTATAATGTCGAAGAGCAAAACATTTGAAATACTGACTCTGAGCATCATATTATTATATGGATCTCTGCTCAACGTCTTTTCTCAAGCCATAGAAATTGGCAACGACCATAACAAATACTTCAAAATAAGCGGAAACATCACATCCAACGATGGTCCTATTCCCTACGCATACGTCTCCATCGAAGAACTGCAAATGAACACTGTGGCTGACGGAAACGGTCATTTTGAATTCAAACGAATTCCCGTCGGAACATATAAAATTGAAACTCAAAACCTCGGCTATGTCGACGCAAAGAAAACCGTCACTGTAGCAAACGGGGATATTAACATAAACATCAGACTGAAAAATGCCGTCTACGAATTAGAGCAAGTCACCGTGATGGCAAAACAAGCCCAACGCAATAAATTGGAAGTGAACGAAACAGCTATCGAATATGTCCAACCTGTTTCGCTTTCTGATGTCATGATTCTGCTGCCTGGAAACCTTTATCAGCAAAACGCACTTACTGGATTTTCCCTCAACTCAAACCGTCAGGCTGGAAGCGACCAGAATACATCTTTAGGAATCGGTCTGACTTCCGACGATGTGCCTCAGACTTCCGACGGACTACGTACACAGATGGTGGGAATATATTCCAACAGAGGAGACACCTACAAAACCGAAAATAATAGTGGTGACAAACAAATAAATGACCGTTCGAGCATCAACTCCGGCTCCGACCTCAGATATGTCTCCACCGACCATATCCACAGCATCGAATACACAAAAGGTATCAGTTCGCCACGTTATGGCAATCTGTCGAGCGGAATGATTAAAGTGAACTCCAAAATGGGAGTCTCTCCTTTGCGCATCAGAACAAAATTAGACCTGAAAAATAAACTGGTGTATGCAGGAAAAGGTTTTAAACTTGGTGAAAAAGCCGGAACTCTTTATGCAGGAGCTGACTATCTGCATGCAGTGGATGATATACGTGACGAGATGGATAAATTCACTCGTATCACCGCCCAAACTTACTACAACAACAAATTCAAATTGGGCGATAGCTATTCGTTGGATTTGGATGCAAAAATTGCCCAGACCATTTCTGCCAATAAAATGAAGAAGGATGAACTTACCTACGAATACAACGAAACTTATAAGGCAGATTACAACAAAACCGATCTTATGGTGAAAGGTAAATTGAACCTTGGCATGGCATGGATCGATAATATCGAATGGATCAACTCCATCAATCGCGTCGACGACAGAATAGACCGTCACTACTGTGTGATCACAGCTAATCCCAAAAGTATGCCAAAATCCTACGACGAGGGTGAACACGAAGGTTACTATCTTCCGACTATGTACTACAGCAACTATTATGTGGAAAATACTCCTATCAATTTCTACACTCAGCTTAATCTTAACAGTCGTTTCTCATTCAATAAAAAATGGAATCTCAATCTTGAATACGGCGCGGATTATCATTCAAGCAAAAATAAAGGAGACGGTGCAGTCATCGAGAATCCAGAGATGCCTCCTTTCCCAGGCAACAACACCTATATGCGTCCCCGACCAAACTGGAGCATCCCTGCACTGGAAGTGTTCGGAGCTTATCTGCAAGCTGTTCTGACATTCAGACCCACGTCGACACAATCACTAAAATTAGAGGCAGGTGGACGTCTCACCGAAATGCTGAATCTTCCCGATGACTATGCTCTGAACCATAAAGTCCTTACCGAACCACGCTTGAATTTCAGCTATCTCTTTGGCAAAAAATTCAGAAACAATTTCCGCTTGGGATACGGTGAGGAAAACAAACTTCCGACTTTGGACTATCTCTATCCCGACAAAACATACAAAGATTTCTGGGTGCTGAACGCTTACACAAACAATCCCGACTATAGACATCTGATCACTTACACCCAAATTTACGACGCGACAAACAAAGAAATCCGAGAAAACAAAAACCAAAAAATGGAAGTCGGATACGACGCTAAACTCAATGATTTCGAACTGTCCGTGACAGCTTTCCACGAATTCAGCAACAGCGGATTCGAATACTTCACTTTCTATGCTCCTGTGACGTATCCATACTACAATCAGCTAAAAGACGATGCCGACATATCCAATAAAAAACCAGGCAAGGAGGATTACGTAGCCTCTTCTTTCAGCGAATTCACAGCATACAGACAAGTGATGAACAGCAAGAAAATCGTGAAGAACGGTATCGAATATCGTTTGATTTTTCCTAAGTTGAAAGCTATTCAAACAAACTTGGAAATCAACGGTGCGTATTATAAAACAACGTATGGCACTAACCAGCCAGATTATTTCTATCCAAATAGTAAAGTGGGTGACAGTATGTATCCATACGTGGGATTATACGACTTGGACAGCAAAACCATAAAGCAACAATTCAACACAAACTTCTGGTTCAACACTCATATTCCAAAGTTCAGACTCATCTTCACAAACTTCTTCCAGCTTGTGTGGTTCCAGACAGAACAAAAGACCGACAACTTCGATGGAATATACAAAAAAGTGCCATACGCCTACATCGACTTCAATGGAGTCACTCACACTGTGACTGAAGAAGAACTGGCAAAAATCTATTCAAAAGAAGAGACACAATGGTTCCAACTTCTCAGACAAAGCACAACAAGTATGTATGAGACAGAAAAAAAACCAATTTATCTCCTCTGGAATATAAAAGCGACAAAAGAATTAAACGACATGGTCAAACTTTCTTTCTTCGTCAATGGAATACTGGATGTCCATCCTAAATATGTGAGTGATAAAAGTTCCACCACAAAACGAGAATGGAGCAATCCATTTTTTGGAATGGAGATGGTTATGACTGTCGGAAAAACTAAAAAAGCAGAAGAAAAATGATCAAAAAACTACTATCATACACAATATTAGCCATTTTCTCGACATTCGTTTTGCCTATTTACGGACAGGACGCCCCTATATATGAATGGCAAACCAACTCTCTTTCTCCCTCAGAAAGCAGATGGACGGAGGTGGCATCCTCTATCGACTCAAGGATAACCTCGTCGCTACGGCTTCATCCCGTCTACCATGCAATGATGAATGCTGAAAATGATTCTGCCCTGTCGGAACATAATAAACAAAATATCGTGCTGACCTCCGTTGGCTCTGGCGAAATAGACGGAGATTTCCTTCCCTACGAAGGGAAAGCCAATAAAGACTGGAGACTTTTCGGACACGGATGCCATAATTTCGGAAAACATGGCACGCTTTACGGAACTATCCAATATGCAAGGGGAACACATAAAGAAATAAGCTGGAGCGCTATGCGTTTTCCTGAACTTTACTGGCCATACACGTTGACCGACTCGACTGGAGGCGACAGCCATTTCGAGTATTACGGAATAGAAGGAGGCTACGGTGTGAAACTCCGAAAGGTATATTTCGGTGTCATTGCCCAATTCGACGGTGAGTTGGCCCACAGAATGACTGATCCACGATTGAAAAACAACACGACATTCCTTCAGCTTGGTTTCGACGCAGGATATATCTCTCCTAAAGGACAACATCTGATGGCGGAAGCCAAATATCTACGCAACAAAGAGCATGAGAGCGACAGCTATTGGAGACCAGGCGAACAACAACGCTTCTTCACATTGTATGGATTCGGACTCTACGACAATAAAAGGAGCACCGTCTCCGGCGGCAGATCACGAATGTACTACATCAACGGATTCAAATCTCATCTTTCGTATGCGTCGCCAACAGAAAAAAAATTATGCTCAACTATTAATTTAGGATGGAACATAAACAAAATGGATGCTGAGGAAAGCGACTTCACAAGTCCGTATGGAAGCCGTACGACAACTCTCACACCACAAATCGAATTTAAATGGAAAATCAACGAAAACAATGTGGTCTCACTGTTGAGCGACAACAATCTTGAAAAAAGATTAGGCTACGAACGTGTGTTTGAAAAATATGTGACAAACTCCGCAACGTCGACCTACGATTATCGGCAAATCGCAGAAAACCAATACTATTCCTTGTATACACGACAAGGATTAAACGCTGTCAGATATTCCGTCTCCTTCGGCAAACACAATACAATAGGACTTCAATACAGCATGGGTTATTTCTACAGAAGTGAAAAAAACTCGTTCTACGACTTCTCTGTAGTTAATAAAAATATTGTCTTTTTGCCACGTATTGATTATAAACTGTCTGCAAAAAAACATGAACTCTCGGCATGCTTCAACTGGGGTCGTCAAAAAGTAAGACGGCATGAATATGACGTGGATATAAAGACGTCGAGCATCCAACATCTTGATTTTCAAACCTGTTTCGCCCCCTACGCATACTATGCATCTGAATACGACCTGATTGCGGCAGACCTGACATACATCTTCCATTTCAAAAAGTGTGGCCTTGGAATGCGTCTGAAGTATATGAATATCTCTGGCAACAGACTTAATGATGTGGAATATACCAAAGAAATCGGCTTCAATTCGATCTGCCCGATGATTTCAGCTCAATCAGACATCCATGACGAACATTGGTGTAATGGATCGATTTTCATCCTGTTCTGAAAAAATTCCGTTCCCAATTATTTATCTTTGCATAAGAGACATAAATTATGAATAAGAAAATACATTTAAAAAGACTTTTAAGTTTTGCACTCTTTCTCACGATACCTCACACATACGTATGCGGACAAGACAATGATATTGATTCCTCCGTCGATCTGGACGAGATTGTGATCAAAGCATATAGTGGAAATGAGAAAAAAGACAAAGTGAACCAAATCGAAGTTATCGGATCAAGCCAACTCGTCAGGGCAGCCTGCTGCAACTTAGGGGAGTCGTTCACAACAAACCCCTCAGTAGATGCGACTTACAGTGATGCCGCGACGGGAGCCAAACAAATCAAACTGCTTGGTTTGAACGGAAAGTATGTTCAGATGCTGATAGAGAATGTCCCCAATCTGCGTGGTGCGGCGATCCCTTACGGACTCAGTTATATCCCCGGCACATGGATGCAGTCTATCCAAGTGAGTAAAGGTGCGTCGAGTGTGAAAAACGGATATGAAAGCACCACAGGACAAATTAATATAGAATATAAGAAGCCTCAAACAGAGGAGGAGATAAATGGCAATATGTTTCTTAATTCCAGTATGAAATACGAAGCTAATATGGATGGAAACATTCATATCAACGACCGTTTGTCGACCAACCTTCTTCTCCATTACGAAAATCGTCAGATGGATCACGACGGCAATCACGACAATTTCATGGATATACCTCACCAGCGTCAATACAACCTGATGCACAGATGGCGCTACTTCTCCGACAAATGGGTAAGCCAATTTTTGATTCAATTGCTTCATGATGAACGAGAAAGCGGTATGATAGACTCAGAAAAAAAGAAATATGACATTCCTCTTTACCGTATCGGTATAGAGACGAAACGATATGCGTTTCAATGGAAAAACGCTTTGTTTCTGAATTCTGATAAAAATTCTTCCGTCGCTCTTATGCTTCACGGATCTTGGCATGATGCCGACAATGATTTTGGAAACACCTACTATGATGTCACTCAAAAAAATGGATATGCCCAACTTATGTATGAGACAGATTTTTCTGAGAGACACAGTCTTTCCACTGGCGTATCTCTTAATTGTGATAAATATGATGAGGCCTCATCTCTTTTCTTGTCTGATAAAAACATAGATAAAGAGGTTGTTCCTGGAATATATACCCAATACACATATAAATTGCACCGTAAACTGACGGCTATGGTTGGTGTGCGTTGGGATTTTTCCTCTAAATACGATGGATTTTTCACACCACGTGTCCACCTCAAATATTCACCTTCGGAAAAGGTTACTTTCCGCGCATCTGTGGGAAAAGGAAGACGAACACCACATTGTTTGGCAGAAAACTCACACTTGCTGGCCTCTGGAAGAAACTTCTACTTTGAGAAAAATATGAAACAGGAAGAGGCATGGAATTATGGCTTCTCCACTAATTTTACCTTACCTATACATAATAAAAATCTTGATGTGAATGCAGAATATTATTTTACTAATTTTCAGAATAGTTTGGTTGTAAATGTCGACGGGAAAAATGGAGACCATTCCGTCTCATTTGAAAATCTGGATGGAAAAAATTATAGCCACACCATACAAGTGGATGTGACATATCCTTTTGGAGAAATTCTGGATGTGACCGCAGCCTGCCGCTTCAATAATGTCCGCACTACTTTCGATGGCATACTTTGCACCCAACCGTTAACCTCCCGTATTAAAGGGTTGCTTACAATGGGATTTAAATCAAAACTTGATATTTGGCATTTTGATATAACTGGCCAGATTAACGGAAAAGGCAAATTATATGATCAGTCTTCTTATCCTGCCTTTTTCCAGCTGCAGGCACAAATATCAAGAGAATTCCGTCATTTTACAGTATATGTCGGAGGAGAAAACCTGACAGCTTATAAAATGAGCCATCCTGTCATTGCCGCCGATAATCCTTGGAGTGATCAGTTTGACGCGACACAGGTGTGGGGCCCCACTCACGGAGCCATGGCATACGCTGGACTACGGTTTAATTTTAAAAGACAATCTAAAAATTAAACTTTTATGCTATAAGCCACATGCATTTGAAAAGGTTGAGGATTGTTAAGGGCGGAACGCCCTAACCCCTTCCTCTCTAGTGCGAGCCGTAAGGCGAGCACACTGAAACAAACAATACATTTTATGAGAAAAAGAAAAGAAATAACAAATTAATTAAAAAAATATGAAAAAACTATTTTTAGCAACTGCACTGTGTGCCTTTGTAGGAGATGTTTTTGCAGGAAACGACGCAAAAGATTCACAGTTGGACACATTAGTTGTGACGACACAACCCGTCATGCATTGTTCTAAATGTGAAAACAAAATCAAGTCTAACATTCGTTTCGTGAAGGGAACAAAATCAATTGAGACTTCTGTGCCTGATCAAAAAGTGACAATCATCTACAATAACAAAAAATCCTCTTTGGAGGACTTCAAAAAAGAATTCAAAAGGATTGGTTATGAGATAACTGTTTTGCCTAAATAGCAGACGGTAATTTTTTCTTTCATGCTTTATTCTAAAAGGCTGTGAGGTGATCACAGCCTTCTTTTTTCCATACCCTACTCCATGTTTTTCCAATGTCCTAAAATTCGTTTTTACCAATTGCCCACAACGACAACCATCATTCGGATGGCTGTCATCGCAAGTAACAATATTTGCTTAATTCTATTATAATATGAACAACTTTATTGATCTTTTTTAGACTTTCGTTCTCATTACATCCGTTACTTTTTCCTTTCCCACATTTTTGCCTACCCATCAAGTTGTCAATCACTGACAACTTGTGGAAAGCAAAACTAAAACAAATTTTTACGCTTAAATACCCCATTTAAGTTGATACAAAGGTAAGGCGTGTACGAAAAAAGGACAATACCGAAAAAAGAGGAAAAGAGAAATTAAATGCGAAATTATAAATGAGGAATAAGGAATGAACAACCTTGCGTCTGGAAGACACTTTCTCTGTAACCGCAAGCACCGAACGAAGAGGTTGCTTGCAAATAAAAAAGACGGAGATTCCCCGTCTTCACAATATCATTTTGCATTACGCATTTATAATTTCTAATTTTTCTTCGTATTCTCCAAGAAGACATCCTCCATACTCTTCTCATGCTTCTTAAGCGTCAGAAGTGCATTTCCTGTCTGCACCGCATAATTGAACACCTCACTTCTGCTGTCGTGGTCGGACGAGATAACCACCGTGTTTTTCGCTATCTCCTTCACCTCTGAATTGGCAATTTTCATCGCAAGGTCTTTTGTGTCGACGTCGCTCATGAATTCCGCCTCTATCAGGAATTTGCTGTTGTCCTCGCTGACATTGGTGATGTGGGTTTCGGAATCATCCGCCACAATCTTTCCATTGTTGATGATGATCACTCTGTCGCAGATTGCCGACACCTCCTGCATGATATGGGTCGACAACATCACTGATTTCTCCTTGCCTACCTCTTTGATAAGATTACGAACTTCTATAATCTGGTTAGGATCCAGACCTGTGGTCGGCTCATCCAGTATCAGCACTTTTGGATCCGGAATAAGTGCTGCGGCCAAACCTACACGCTGACGGTAACCCTTTGAAAGCTGACCTATACGCTTCTTGTACTCACGTGTCAGACACGTTTTCTCAATCATCTCGTCGACTCTCTTCTTCGCGTCGGCACCCTTGAATCCATACACTCCAGCCACAAACGTGAGATACTCTTTCACATACTGCTCAGGATAGATCGGATTATGCTCCGGCAGATAACCGATAAGCCCATGCACTTTCTTTGAATCCTTGTCAACATCTATGCCACACACTCTGACATCCCCGGAATCTTTCGACAGGTATCCGTTGATGATCTTCATCGTTGTGCTTTTTCCAGCACCGTTGTTGCCAAGGAATGCCACAATCTCACCGTCTCCTATCGAGAAGTTGATGTTGTCGAGCACCAGCTGGCTACCGTATGATTTGCGCAGATTCTTTACCTCTATTGTCATAATAAATCATTTTCTTCCAAAATCAGCAGGAATCTCACCCCACTCTTTTGTATTCCACTTGTAGATCTTCACCTCTTGTCTTGGCATCTTAAGCCAAGCCTCACTCTTGCGTATGAGGTCGAAAATCTCTTTGTTATCAGCACATTCAGCAAGTTTCGTTTTACACTTGCCTGCTTTCACCCACGAAATGGCATTCACACTGTCGGAATAGATCACAGTCTCGGGATTGGTCTTGAGTACAAGCCCGATGCCATAGACGAGAGCAAGAAACTCACCAATGTTGTTGGTTCCTTTCTCAAACGGTCCAAAACGGAAAGCCTCTTTTCCCGTCGACACCCATACACCTCTGAATTCCATCTTCCCTGGGTTTCCGCTACATGCAGCGTCTACTGCCAAGGAATTTGCGATTATTCCTTCCGTGGAGACGGGAGTCTTTTTTGCCGAATATATGTTCAATGATGCCGGAGCCCCCTTTTCGAAGGCTGCTGTCGCCTCGGAAAGAGATGCGAATTTTTTGAATTTCGCACCATTGAAACCCTCCACCTGAGCTTTGCACTGATCCCAGTTGGTATAGATTCCAGGCTCTTTTCCAGCCCACACCACGTAGTATTTCTCTTTTACGTCGCTCATCCGATACTCAATCCGTCAAGCAAATCCACATACATCTCAATAGCCTCCTCTATCTCACTCTCAACTATATATTCATCTGCTGTGTGTGAGCGGGAAGAGTCGCCGGGACCAAATTTGACGCTTGGAAAACGCATCAATGCCTGGTCGGAAAGAGTAGGAGAACCGAATAAGTTTCTTCCCATGCTCTTGATTTTCTTCACGATAGGATGATCCACCGAAATAGATGATGAGGAAAGACGGAATGATCTTGCTTTTATCTCCGACTGCAATTTTGTCTGCAAAATCTCAAAAATCTCCTCGTTGGAATAGCACTCGTTGGAACGGATATCCACCACGAATGAGCATGCATCAGGAATCACATTATGTTGGGTGCCTGCGTTGACCATAGTTGTGGTCCACTTCACCGGGCCAAGCAAATCTGTCTGTTTTGGCAACACATTATCCTTGATCCACTCAATATCCTTGATTGCCTTGTAGATAGCGTTGTCTCCCTCGTTTCTTGCCGCATGGCCAGCCTTTCCGTGTGCGACGCAATCAAGCACCATCAGTCCCTTTTCCGCCACAGCCGCATGCATACCCGTAGGCTCACCGACGATCGCCACATCAATCTTTGGAAGCACCGTCAACAATTTCTCCATTCCGTTTTTTCCAGACACCTCCTCCTCAGCCGACGCCGCATAGATAAGGTTGTATGGCTGCTCCTTCTTGGATAGCACAGAGAAAGCGTAAAGCAACGAGACGAGTGAAGCACCGTCGTCATTTGTGCCAAGGCCATATATCCTGCCATCCTCGTGAGTGTCAGTATGAGGTTCACGCTGCCAACCGTTGACTGGCTTGACAGTGTCGATATGAGCGTTTAGCAGAAGGGTTGGACGGTCGTCACGGAACTCAGCCGACTGGATCCAGATGTTGTTGTCGAGACGGTTGGTTTTGAATCCCATCGTCTTCTCTATATGCTGCTGCAAAAAGTCAGCCTTAGCCTTTTCGTCTCTGCTGTATGCAGGGATGCGAATGAGTTGGCAAAGCAAATCAATTGCCTCTTTTTTTATTCTTTGCATAATGAATTTTATTTGCTATGCAAATATATAGAATTTTATTGAAAATGATATTTATGCGACGAAGGTGCATCCACTCTCGAACATTTTGATACACCGTTACCATTATAATTTCTCAATCTCTTCTAAAGAGAGATTTGTCAACTTCGCAATGAGAGCCGAATCCAAACCCTCCTGTTTCATATCAGTCGCAATTTGGATGGCTTTGTTATGTTCGCCTTCCTCTCTTCCTTCTTCTCTTCCCTCTTTTCTTCCTTCCTCTCTTCCCTCTTTTCGACCAATATCTAATCCTTCCTCCAGACCGATCTTGTATCCGAGCTCCTCCATGTCAACTTCATCCTCAAGGCGTTTCATGCTGGCCTCGTAGACGTCTCTCTCCTCATCGGTGAGTGCGGCCACTTTTGCCTTTTCCAGCAGACGAAGCAATCCCTCGTCTGCTCGCTCATATACTAATTTGTGTATCCTGTCCATATCTCCTAGGTTTTTTTTGAGAGTATTTTAGATACTAATTTTCTCAATTTCCTCTAAAGAAAGTTTTGTCATTTTGACAATTAATGCCATATCCATGCCTTCTTTCTTCATATCAGTCGCAATTTGGATGGCTTTGTTATGTTCGCCTTCCTCTCTTCCTTCTTTTCTTCCTTCTTTTCTTCCCTCTTTTCGACCAATATCTAATCCTTCCTCCATGCCGATCTTGTATCCGAGCTCCTCCATGTCAACTTCATCCTCAAGGCGTTTCATGCTGGCCTCGTAGACGTCTCTCTCCTCATCGGTGAGTGCGGCTACTTTTGCCTTTTCCAAGAGACGAAGCAATCCCTCGTCTGCTCGCTCATATACTGATTTGTGTATCTTGTCCATATCTCCTAGGTTTTTGAAGAAGTTAATCCAGATGTCTTTCGTTGTGATGTTTTCGGCATCAAACTTGAATTTCGGCAAATTTATGAAATATTTTCGATGTCTGTCCCAAAATATCTCGCCGGTTTTCACATTACATTCCGCCGTGCATGTGATTGCATCGTCCAGACCAGCCAAACCGTCTCCCATAATAAAGATGCCGATGATTCTTGTGATGTCATTTTCCATCTTACCCCATTCTATTCCACGTCTAATCTTCTTACTCATAAGATTGAAAATGTAGAAATTGGCGCGTGTCTTGAAAAACTTCTGGTAAGAGTTCTGCATCTCTATCAGGATCGTGTCGCCAGTCTCTGTGGAGCAATGGAGGTCGAAGGTCACACCTCGCTGATTAATTGTGTCTCGTGGCATCTCCACGTTTTCAAATGTCACACTTGTGATTTTCTCCACGTCTCCCTCTAAGAGAGCATTCAAAAATGATTTCATGATAATCGGGTCTGACATGCAGTATTTGAACCCGAAATCACATCGTAAGTCGATGTATTTTCCCATATTAATTTTGTTTTTATTTGTACTGTTTTGTGCAATCTGTTAGACCAAACAAAACATTTTCGGATGCAAAGATATAAAAAATATCTCAAAATATCACCTCATCTCGACGTAATGGGTAATCAAACCATTGGTGATACATATATCTACCGATATTATACGTCTAGCGACGTATCTTTGGAATTTAAATTACAGATGTATTTCCCGACAATTATGAATTACATATCTTTCTTCCACGTCATAGACTTGCATCCATAAAATGCATTATATCCAACTCTTACGTTGTTTTCTCGATTATCTATCACTATATTCAAATTATGACAATTTTCAAATGCTTTCCATCCTATTTCTGTCACAGATGATGGTATTTCCACGCTTGTTAATCCACTGCATCCAGAAAATGCATAATCTCCTATTTTTTTCACTGATGATGGAATCTTCTCGCTTGTTAATCTGCTACAGCCAAAAAATGCATAATTTCCTATTCTCGTCACTGACGATGGTATTTCCACACTTGTTAATCCGCTACATCCAGAAAATGCTCCACCACCTATTTCTGTCACTGACGACGGTATTTCCACGCTTGTTAATCTGCTACACCCAGAAAATGCTCCACTTCCTATTTTTTTCACTGACAATGGTATTTCCACACTTGTCATGCTGCTACATCTGTAAAATGCATACTCCCCAATTTCTACCACTGACGGTGGTATTTCCACACTTATCAATCCGCTACAGTCTCTAAATGCTTCACTACCTATTACTCTCACCGACGCAGGGATTTCTATGCTTGTTAATCCGCTACAGCCTGAAAATGCTTCTCTGCTTATTACTCTCACCGACGCAGGGATTTCTATGCTTGTCAATCCGCTACAGCCTGAAAATGCTTCACTGCCTATTACTCCTCTCACCGACGCAGGGATTTCTATGCTTGTTAATCCGCTACAGCCTTTAAACGCTTCACTGCCTATTGAAGTAACTGTACAAAGATATCCACAATAAATTGTTTTTTCTGGGATTATAATTGTTTCACTTTTACAGCTTTTTTCAATTCCTGTCACTGCTACAGAAGATGTTCCTTTCAAACTATATTTTAAGGGATGTTCTATAAATTAACTTGTTAACAATTAGAGATTTACTTTGATATTTCAGTAAAAAGTCGTTCCTTTGTAGTAGAAATCATACAGAATCATGCAGAAAACTACAATATACCGCAAGCCGATGGGCGAGAACCTAT